>VSSQ01000083.1_pt1 | contig 135894 bp, 132 predicted proteins | sample 4763081 | NCBI WGS metagenome assembly VSSQ01 (sample SAMN12137344, study PRJNA551015) | bioreactor metagenome | isolation source: SDC9 anaerobic chlorinated ethene degrading culture | place: USA: Knoxville, Tennesee | collected 2015-01-01 | reverse complement strand
ACCTTTGGCGCCGCTGGTTCCGCGCTTTCGGGGGCGGCCCCGGGCACCGGTCCGTTCACCGCCCACCATCCCACCAGAACCGCCACGATCGCGGCCGCAACCGCCGCCCCCGCGGCAACCCCGCCGACCCCCGCGCGCTTGCCGCTGCCCTCCGCACCATCCGTCATCGCCGTCGTCCTTTTCCCTCTTCGCTCCGCGGTCTGCGCCACGGCTTGAGCATGCCCACTTGAGCCGGTATCACGGCACAAAGCAACTCCCCGCGCGCCCGAACCGCCGGCCGGATGGCCTCCGCTGCCCGCACGGGCCCATCCGAAGGATCCGCCATGTCCCAGCCCCCCGTCCATTCCGTCTGCGTCTTCTGCGGCGCCCGCCCCGGCGCCCGCCCCGCCTATGCCGAGGCGGCGCGTGCCACCGGCGCGCTGCTGGCCGCGCGCAACTGGCGCCTCGTCTATGGCGCGGGCGATGTCGGTCTGATGGGAGAGGTCGCGCGCGCCGCGCAGGCCGCCGGCGGCGCCACCTTCGGGGTGATTCCCGCCCATCTCTTCCCGCTCGAGGTGGGCAAGCGCGACCTGACCGCCTTCGTCGTCACCGAGACAATGCACGAGCGCAAGAAGGTGATGTACATGAATTCGGACGCGATCGTCGTGCTGCCCGGCGGCGCGGGCTCACTTGACGAGTTCTTCGAGGTGCTGACCTGGCGCCAGATCGGGCTGCATACGAAACCGATCTTCCTGCTCGACACCGAAGGCTACTGGCAGCCGCTCGTAGCACTGATCGAGAACATCGTCGCCGAGGGCTTTGCCGCGCCGAGCCTGCGCGACTTCGTGGTGACGGTGCCCGATGTCGCGGCGCTCGAGGCGGCGCTCGTCACCGCCTTCGGCTGAGGTCGGGCTCAGCCAGCCTGCGCCGCACCGCGCAGGCTGGCGAAGGAGTAAAGCGCCAGCGCGCCCCAGATCAGCGGAAAGGCGACGAGGTAGGCATGGGTCAGCGGCTCGCCGAAGGCGATGACCGCCACCAGGAATTGCAGCGTCGGGTTGAGATAGAGCATCACCCCCACCGTCGCCAGCCGCACCCGCTGCGCGGCATAGGAGAACAGCATCAGCGGCCCGCCGGTCAGCACGCCCGAGAACACGAGCAGCGCGCTCATCGTCCAGTCGCCGCCGAAGCTGCCCGAGTGCGGCGCAAAGCCCCAGCCGAAATGCTCGGCGATCAGCAGCGCCAGCGCGAAGGGGGCGAGCAGCACCACCTCGGCACAGACCGAAACCGCCGGCGGCAGGTCGATGCCCTTCTTGATCAGCCCGTAGAGCCCGAAGGTGACGGCGAGGGTCAGCGCGATCCAAGGCGCCTTGCCCAGCGACCAGGTCAGCCACAGCACCGCACAGGTGACGATCAGCACCGCCAGCGTCTGCAGCCGCCCCATCCGCTCGCGCAGGAAGATCATGCCAAGCGCCACCGCGACCAGCGGGAAGATGTAATAGCCAAGGCTCGCTTCCATCGCGTGGCCGTTCTGCACCGCCCAGATGAAGCCAAACCAGTTGATCGAGATCAGCACCGCCGCCAGCGCCAAGGCACCCGCCTGCCGCGGGTTGCGCAGCGCGGTGACCAAGTGGCCGAGCTGGCCCTGAAAGGCCAGTATCACGGCAAAGAACACCACCGACCAGATCGTGCGATGCGCCAGCACCTCAAGCGGCGTCACCGACGCGAGCAGCTTGTAATAGATGCCGGAAAGCCCCCAGGTCAGACAGACAGCGAGCAGTGCCCAGAACCCCTTGACCGTCTCGCGCATGTCCATCCCCTGCCGTTACGCGCCAGCACTGCACGAAACGGCAAGAAAAGGGAAGACCGGCCGGTCCGGCGCCGCTTCACCGGCCCGTGATCCCGGATGGGACCCCGGGATCCGGCCCGGCGCCGATCGCGCGTGTTCCGTCAGACCGGATCGAGCGCCGCGGCCAGCACCTGCGCCACCTCGGGCAGCGGATGGCCGGTCAGGGTCTTGTCGAGCTGAGCGACGATGCGGTCGCAAAGCGCCTCGGGCAGCACGGCGCGCAGCGCCGCCAGCATCCGCGGCGGCGCCACCAGAACCAGCCGCGCCTCGCCGGCATGGGTGCCGAGAAACGCCACGAGATCGCGTGCGAATCGTTCCTGACCGACCCGTTCGGGATCGCCCTGCTCGAATGCCGTGCCATGCCCGGTCGCCCGATCGCCCTCGCGGCCGGGCTTGTCAGAGAACTCCACCTCCGGCGCCGCGCGGCATTCGCCGAGCACGCGCAGCATCGGCGCATCGGCCGTGCCCTCGGTCTCAAGCAGGAAGGCCCGGGTCTCGTCCGCGACAAGAACCCTCATCCCTTTGGAAAGCAGCATGATATCCTCCTGTCCTCATCCCCTGTGTTGTAAAGATGGGCCCGGTCGCGACCGTTGTCCAGTGCCCCGGACAAAGCGCCGCAGCCGGTGGCCCGGACAGAAAAGGCCCGCCGGATCGCTCCGGCGGGCCTGTCTGTCGCGATGGTCGCGGCGATTACATGCGCGCGGCGACGTTTTCCCAGTTCACCAGCTTCTCGAGGAAGTTGGTCAGGTAGGCCGGGCGCTTGTTGCGGAAGTCGATGTAGTAGGAATGTTCCCACACGTCACAGCCAAGCAGCGCGGTCTGGCCGAAGCACAGCGGGTTCACGCCGTTCTCGGTCTTGGTGACCTTGAGCGCGCCGTCCTTGTCCTTGACGAGCCAGGCCCAGCCCGAGCCGAACTGCGCGGCGCCGGCGGCGGCGAAGTCTTCCTTGAACTTGGCAACCGAGCCGAAGGATTCGACCAGCGCCTTTTCCAGCTCGCCCGGCATCGTCTTGCCGCCCGGGCCCATCATTTCCCAGAACTGGGTGTGGTTCCAGTGCTGCGAGGCGTTGTTGAAGATGCCGTTCTGCGCAACGGCGCCGGCCTGATAGGTGCCCTTGACGATCTCTTCGACCGACTTGCCTTCCCACTCGGTGCCCGCGATCGCCTTGTTGCCGTTGTCGACATAGGCCTTGTGGTGCAGGTCGTGGTGATATTCGAGGGTTTCCTTCGACATGCCCAGATCGGCCAGAGCGTCGTGGGCATAGGGAAGGGCAGGAAGTTCGAAAGCCATGTGTCTCGTCCTCGGTTGCGTTCGATTGGCCCTAATTGAAGGGCGCGAAGCCGCGAGGTCAAGGGCGCATCCGCACAGATCGGGTGCAGCGCGGGCGATGGCCAAGAGTGGGGGCGCTGCCCCCTCTTTCCCTGCGGGAAATTCACCCCCGGGATATTTGGCGCGACTGGAAGACGGCAGGGGGCAGACACCGGCCGGTGTCGCGCCCCCTGCCCTCATGGCGCTCAGCCCGCCGCGGCGGGGCGCGGGGCCTCCTCGGGCTCGGCCCGGTCGGCGACCGAGAGGCCGAGATCCTCGAGAATGGCGAGAATCGCCGGCGTCACGAAGAGCGACAGCAGCGTCGCCGAGGTCAGCCCGAAGGCGAGGCTGGCCACGATCGGGCGCAGGAACTGGGCCTGGGTGCTTTGCTCGAAGAGCAGCGGGCCGAGCCCGACGACGGTGGTGAGCGAGGTCAGGAAGATCGCGCGGAAGCGGTCGCGCACCGCCTCGCGCCCGGCCTCGAGCATCGCCATGCCGGCGGCGCGGCGCGCGCCGATGAAGGCGTCGAGCAGGATCGTGTCATTCACCGCGACCCCCGCCAGCGTGGCGAGGCCGACGAGACTTGGCAGCGAGATCTGCAGCCCGAGCGCCATGTGCCCCCACATCACCCCGACAAGGCCCAGCGGCACCGCGGCGATCACCGCCACCGGGCGGATGAAGCTCGACAGGGTGAAGGCGAGGAGCAGATAGACGCCAAGCGCGCCCGCCAGCACGAAGCGCAAAAGCGAGGCGCCGGTGGTCGCGGTGTCCTCCTCCTCGCCCAGCACCACGACCTTGACCCCCGGCCGCTTCTCGGCGAGCCCCGGCAGGTAGTCGGCCCGCATCGCCGCCATCAGCTCGCGCGCATTGGCGATGGCGGGGTCGATCGTGCCCTGCACCGAGACCGCACGCATCCCGTTCACATGGGTGATGGTGTTGTAGCCGCGGGTCTGGGTCACCTCGGCCACCGCCGCAAGCGGCACCAGCGCGCCGTTCGCCCCGGGCACGCGCAGCGCCAGCACATCGCCGATGTCGCGCCGCTCGGAGGCCGCGAGCCGCGCCACGATGTCGATCGGGCCGCGGGCATCGGCGAAGGTGACGGCGCTGTCGCCGCGGAAGGCCGAACGCAGCTCGCCGGCCAGCGCAAGCGGGGTCACCCCCAGAAGCACCGCCGCGGCCGGTTTCATCCGCACCACCAGTTCGGGCTTGCCCGGCTGCAGATCGAAGGTGACGTCGCGCACCCCGTCGAAGCCGCGGAAGAAGCGGCGTAGCTCGCGCGCGGTGGCGGCGAGCTCGGCCAGATCCTCGCCTTCGAGGAGCAGGTCGATGGGCTTGCCACCGGCGCCGCGCTCCTTGTCAGTGATGCGGAAGGCCGCCATGTCGGGCATCTGGCCGACGCCCTTCTTCCAGCCGTCGAGCACCGCGCCGACCGGCGTGGTGCGGGTGCCCGCGGGCAGCAGCGCCGCGCTGACCGTCGCCATGTTCGGCCCGCTCGACGGGCTGTCGACATTCACCCCGTAGGTGACGGTATAGCTTTGCACCAGCGGCTGGCCGCCCGGCTGATCTGGGCTCAGCTCGGCGTTCAGCTGTTCGAGCGCCTTCACCACCTTCGCCACCCGCGCCTCGGTGCGCGCAAGCGGCGCGCCCTCGGCGAGCAGCAGCCGCGCCTCGACGGTGTCGCTCTCGAGCGTGGGGAAGCTCTGATACTTGATGAAGCCGCCGGTGAAGGGGGCGATGGAGAGCGCCACGAGTAGGATCGCGAGGCCGAGGGTCAGATAGCGGAAGCGCAGCGCAAGCCCCGCGAGCGGCACCACCACCCCGTCGCGCAGCCGGTCGAAGGCGGCGTTCACCGCGCGGCTGACGGCGCCCGGGCGCAGCTCGCCCGCCAGCGAATGGCGCATGTGGGCGGGCAGGATCAGGAAGGCCTCGATCAGGCTGACGGTCAGGGTGATCAGCAGCACGATCGGGATGTATTTCAGCAGCGCGCCGATGTTGCCGGAAAGAAAGCTGAGCGGGCCGATCACCATCGCGGTGGTCAGGAAGGAGGCGATGACCCCCGGCCCGACCTGCTTCACCCCGTTCACCGCGGCCTCGAGCGGCGCCTCGCCCGCCTGCCGCCGGCGCACAATGTTTTCCGAGATCACGATGGCATCGTCCATCAGGAGCCCGGTCGCGACCAGCAGCGCCACCATCGTCATCATGTTGACGGTATAGCCCAGCATCTGCATCGCGAAGATCGCGCCCAGGAAGCTGACCGGCAGCCCCATCGCCACCCAGAACGACATCCGCAGCCCGAAGAAGAGCCACATCGCCACCAGCACGAGCACCAGCCCCTGCACCCCGTTCACCCCGATGATGCGCAGCCGCTCGATGATGTTCGAGGTCGAATCCTGCGAGATCGCAAGGGTGATGCCCGCCGGCGCCTCGGCCCGGGCCCGCGCGATCTGCCGATCGAGCGCCGCCTTGACCTTCAGCGCATCCTGCGAGGCGGTCTTCGACACCGCGACGATGGCGGCGCGATGGCCGTTGAACCAGGTCGCCTGCGAAGGATCGGCAAAGCCCGGCCGGATCGTCGCGACATCGCCGAGCCGCACGGTGCCGCCCGAGGAGCTGCTGCGCAGCGGGATCTGGGCAAGCTGGGCCGGCGTGCGCTTTTCGCCGAGGAAGCGGATCGCGGTGTCGCCCGCCGCGCCCTCGAGCGTGCCCGCCGGCATGTCGAAGCTGTCGCGCGCCAGCGCCGTCGCCACGCCCGCCATGTCGAGCCCGAAGCGTTCGAGTACGGCACGGTCGAATTCGACCGCCACCTCGCGGTCAGAAAAGCCCGTGACATCGACCAGAGAGATCCCCGGATCGGCGCGCAGCCGGTCGGCGAGCGCCTGCGCATAGGCGTAGAGCACGGCCGGGTCCTCGGGCCCGGTGACGGCGACCGAGGCGACCGAGGCCACGCGCTCGACAATCTGCGTCACCGGGTCCTCGGCCTTGTCGGGGAAGCTGGTGATGCCGTCGACCGCATCCTTGATGTCATTGTAAAAGCGCGTCATGTCCGCGCCCTCGAGGATCTCGGCGGTGATCTGCGCCGCGTTCTCGCGCGCCAGACAGGTCAGCTTGGCGAGGTTCTCGACCTTCATCAGCAGCGGATCGGCGACGGTGCAGATGCCGGTCTCGACCTCGGCCGGCGCCGCGCCCGGATAGGCGATGCGGACCGAGACCTCGGAGGGCGGGGTCGCCGGGAAGGTGTCGCGCTGCAGCATCGGCAGCGCCAGCAACCCGAGCCCGGCGATCGCCAGCATCAGGATGTTGGCGGCGGTGCGATGGCCGGCGAAGAGGCGGATCATTGGCCGGCCTCCGGGGTCTTTCCGGCCCCGCCGCCCATGCCGCCGCCCGCCCCGCCGCCCATGCCGGTGCCGGGCTTTGCCGCACCGGGCGCCTGACCGAGCGCCTCGGCGGCGATCTCGGCCTTGCGGGTCTCGTCCTCGACCGGCTTCACCGCCATGCCGGGCACGGCAATCGAGGGATCGGTGACGACCAGCCGATCGCCCGCCGCAAGCCCCTTCGTCACCACCGCAAGGTCGCCCGAGACGAAGCCGGTCTCGACCTTGCGCGGCTCGAGCGTGCCCGCGTCCGACACCACAAGCGCGGTGCCGCCCGCCACAGCCTCGGCCGGCACGACGAGGGCCGCGCGTTTCGGCGCGAACAGCTCGACCTCGACCACCATGTTGCGCCGCAAGGGCGGACGCTCGCCCGCCACGCTCTGCCCCTGCGGATCGTCCACACGCACCACCACCGGCGCACTTTGGGTGGTGGCGTCGATCGCGTCGCCGACCCGCTCGACCGTCGCCTTCCAGATCACCGCGTGATCGCTCGCGGGCAGCTTCACCCGCGCGCCGAGCCCGGTGACTGTCGCCCCCTCGCCCGCAAGCCGCAGCAAGGGCCCGATCCGGCCGATCGGGAATTGTGCCGAGATGTCGACCGCCTCGGTGCCCTCGGCGGCGAGCAGCACCTGACCGCGGCTGACATATTGGCCGAGATCGGCGTCGAGCGCCGTCACCCGCAGGGCATAGGGCGCGCGGATCTCGGCGAAGGCGATCGCACGTTCGAGCGAGCCGCGCTGCGTCGCCAGAACGTCACGCTCGGCCGCGTTCAGCTTCAGCTGATTCTCGAGATCGGTGACCCTGGTCTCGGCCACCAGCTCCTGCCGGCGCGAGGTCTCGAGCGCGGCCGCGGTCACCACGCCCTGGGTGTTCAGCCGCTCCTGCCGCGTCAGATCCTGCTGCGCGAGCCCGAGATCCTTGCGGGCGAGCACGAGGCTCGTCTCGACGGTCTGGTCCTTGACGCGAGAGGCCGAAAGCTGCGCCTCGATATTGGCGAGGTCGAGCTTCAGATCGGTATCGTCGATGCGGAAGAGAAGCGTGTCGGCCGCGACGATGTCGCCCGCCGCAAGCGGCTGCGCGACGGCGGTGATCTCGCCCTCGGCGCGCGCCACGGCGCGCCATTCGCGCACCGGCGCCACCGTGCCATAGCCGCTGACCCGCGGCACCAGATCGGTGGGGGCAAGCGTGATGACCCGGACCAGCGTCGGTGGCCGGGTCGTTGCCACGGGCTCGGGCAGGGTCTTCAATCGTCCGGCATAGAAGATCGCCGCCACCCCGAGGGCCGCGGGAACCGCCACCATCATCCCCTTTGCGAAAATGCCGCGCTGTCCCGCCATCTGTCCGTCCCGTGCCTGCTGTTGCGTGCGGGGACGATGACCCAGGGGAATTTATTCGTCTATACGAATGTGTCTGCGGACGGGAATTTTCGGACAGCGGGGAACGGCGCCGTCAGGGCCGACGCGCCGAAGCGGGGCGAGCCGCGGCGTGCAGGGGGGCGCTGCCCCCCGGCGCTGACGCGCTCCCCCCGGGATATTTGCGGCAATTGGAAGCGGAAGACGTGGCGGGACGGACGGGGCACCGCGCGCCCCGCCCCTGATCACTTGTCGATCACGCCAGTCCGGCAGGTGCCGCGCGCATTTTCGTTGCGATAGCCGAGCGGCATCATCGTGATCATCGCCGACAGATCGCCATTTTGCACCGTCAGCCGGACCTTGGTCGCGGGGACATATTGGTTGCGATCGTCCGCGAAGCCCGGAACCGTCCAGCCATAGGTGATGCGCTTGTCGTTTTCGGTCAGGATCGTGACCGGAAGTGTAGACAGATTAGAAGCGGCAATCAGCCCGTCATAAGCGGTGATCTTCCCCGCCTTGTCGGTCATCACCAGAGTGACCGACGGGGTCAGCTTGTCCAACGCCCCGACCTTGAAATCGCACAGCAGCACCCGCGTTCCCTTCGGGATCTGGAACTTTGCCGGGTCTTTGGCTGCGAGCGGAGAAAGGGAGACAAGAAACATCGCGGCAGAAATGGCCAGCACGTTGATACGGTTCATTGAATTCAAACTCCAAAGCGAATGGGGCGACCGTAGCCGCCCCATTCCCGGTTCACAATGGCCTTGCTTCGGGCCGAATTCAGAAGATCTCGCCGCCGCGGCGGGAGGAGACTTCGAGCAGCCCCATCACATAGGTCGCGACCGAGCGGAAGCAGACGAGGCTGATCTCGTCCGCGCCCGAGCGCCACAGCGCCACCGCCACCTGGGCGGCGCGGGTGCGGCGCATCTCCATCGCCGGCAGGGTGGCGAAGTCGAGCGGGCAGAGCTTCATCATCACCTCGCAGGCCTTCGCCCCCGAGATGGTGAAGCGCGCGCGCATGTCCGACACGTTCACCACCAGCGCGTGGCTTGCGGCCAGCGCGGTGGCGAGCGTGGCGGCCAGCCCCGGCGCCTCGTCATAGCCGCAGACCAGCAGCAGCTCGTCCGGGCTCATCCAGCCGAGCGAGCGGCCGCCGGCCGCCATCACCTGGCGCAGCGCCGGCACGGTCAGGCCGAGCGGGGCGAGCGCCGCGGCAAGCGCCGGGTCGGCAAGGTCGGCCCGGATCGTCACCATGCCGGTGAGCCCCGCCTCGGCCACGGTGGCGAAACCCACGTGGGTCTCGCCCTTCAGCGCGGAAACCGCCTCAGACATTGGCCTTCTCCCCTTCCTTGTCGTAGAAGCACGGATCAACGATCTTCACCTTGTGCACCACCCCGCCATCGCCGGGGAAGTCGAGCACCTCGCCCATCCGTTCGGGCCCGTTCACGACCAGCCCCATCGCGATGCCCTTCTTCAGCGTCGGCGACCAGTAGGTCGAGGTCACGCGGCCCTGCGTGTTGCGCTGGCCGTTCGCGTTGTGGCCCTCGGCCACGGCATAGACGCCATCGGGCAGCACCGTGCCGTCGATCGTCTCGAGCCCGACGAGACGCCACCGATCCGGTCGCGCCATCTCGACCCGCGCCTGTGCGCGCTTGCCGAGATAATCGTCCTTCTTCTTCGAGATCGCCCAGCCCAGGTTCAGATCCTGCGGGATCACCGTGCCATCGGTCTCGTCGCCGATCATGATGAAGCCCTTCTCGGCGCGCATCACATGCAGCGCCTCGGTGCCGTAGGGCATCGCGCCGAATTCGGCGCCCGCGGCATTCAGCGCCTGCCAGAAGGCGAGGCCCATGTTCGCGGGCACCGCGATTTCATAGGAGAGCTCGCCCGAGAAGGAGATCCGGAACACCCGTGCGGGGAAACCGCCGAGCGTGCCTTCGGCCCAGGTCATGAAGGGCAGCGCCTCTTTCGAGACATCCATGCCGCCGAGCTTCTCGAGCACCGCGCGCGCCTTCGGGCCGACGACCGCAACCTGCGCATATTGCTCGGTCAGATTGGCGGTCCAGACCTTCCAGTCCCACCACTCGCATTGCAGCCAGTCTTCCATCCAGGCGTGGATATGCTCGGCCCCGCCCGAGGTGGTGTGGCACAGCCAGCTGTCCTCGCTCAGCCGCACCACGACCCCGTCGTCCATCAGGAAGCCGTTCTCGTTGCACATGATGCCGTAGCGGCACTTGCCGACCGGCAGGGTCGACATCATGCCGGTGTAGAGCATGTCGAGGAAACGGCCGGCATCGGGCCCCTTGACCACGATCTTGCCCAGCGTCGAGGCATCAAGCAGCCCGACATTGCTGCGGGTGTTGGTGATCTCGCGGTTCACCGCATCGCGGTGGCTTTCGCCCGAGCGCGGGTAGCAATAGGGCCGGCGCCACAGGCCCACGGGTTCCCAATGTGCGCCTTTCGCCTCATGCCAGCCGTGCATCGGGGTGCGGCGCAGCGGCTGGAAGATCTCGCCCTTCGCCTCGGCCGCAACGGCGCCGAAGCTGATCGGGGTATAGGGCGGGCGGAAGGTGGTGGTGCCGGTCTGCGGGATCGCCTGACCGAGCGCATCCGACAGGATCGCAAGACCGTTGATGTTCGACAGCTTCCCCTGATCCGAGGCCATGCCGAGCGTGGTATAGCGCTTGGTATGCTCGACCGAGGTATAGCCCTCGCGCGCGGCAAGCTGCACGTCCGAGACCTTCACGTCGTTCTGGTAGTCGAGGAAGGCCTTGAACTTGAGCGCTTCCTTCGCCCCCGCTGGCACCACCCAGACCGGCGCGAGCGGCGCCTCGGGTTCGACCTGAGCGGCGAGCCCGGCCTCGGCGCAGAGCGCGTCGAGGGTGAGCGCGCCATTCGCCGCACCGACCGCCCGGGCCAGCGCCGTGCCGTCGGCCTTGATCGGCGGACGGCTGGCATCGGGGCGGAACATTGCCCCCGCCTCGTCCCAGATCAGTTTGCCGCCGACATGCGAGAATAGGTGCACCACCGGCGACCAGCCGCCCGACATCGCGACACAGTCGCAGGCAACGGTCTCGATCACCCCGCCCTCGCCCGCCTGGGCGCAGATCTCGACGCCGGTGACGGCCTTGCGGCCGAGCACCCTGGCGACGCCGCGGCCCTCGAGCACACGCACGCCCCGCGCCTTCACCGCCATCGGCAGGGCGCCGGTGACGCTGTCGCGCGCGTCGATCACCACCGGCACGCTGAGCCCGGCGTCAAGGACGGCGAGCGCGGTGCGATAGGCGTCGTCATTGTTGGTCACGATCACCACGCGGTCGCCCGGGCTCACCGCCCAGTTCACCAGATAGTCGCGCACCGCCGAGGCCAGCATCACGCCCGGCACGTCATTGCCGGCAAAGGCGAGCGGGCGCTCGAGCGCGCCGGTCGCGGTGATGACGAGACCCGCACGGATGCGCCACAGACGATGGCGCGGACGGCCGTCGCCCGGGGTGTGATCGGCGACACGCTGATAGCCGATGACATAGCCGTGGTTGTAGAGCCCCGACACCATGGTGCGGGTGAAAAGCTGGACGTTCTCCATCTTTTCAAGCGTCTCGATGGCGTTCCTGATCCATTCATCGGGGGCCAGCCCGTCGATGGTGCCGCCGTCGACCGGCGCACGGCCACCCCAGAAGGCGGTCTGCTCCATCACCATCACGCGCTTGCCGGCCTTCGCCTCAGCGAGCGCCGCGGCAAGACCCGCAACACCACCGCCCGCAACCAGAACGTCGCAGAAGGCATAGGTCTGTTCGTAACGGTCGGGGTCGGCCTCCTTCGGCGCGGCGCCCAGGCCCGCGGCCTGCCGGATCACCGGCTCGAACAGATGCTTCCACGCCCATTTCGGCGCCATGAAGGTCTTGTAGTAGAAGCCCGCCGGGAACAGCTTGCCGATCTTGTCGTTGATCTCGCCGATGTCGAAGTCGAGCGAGGGCCAGTGGTTCTGGCTTGCCGCCTCGGCGCCCTCGAAGAGCTCCGTGGTGGTGGCGCGCTGATCGGGCTCGAGCCGCGCATTGCGGCCGAGGTTCACCAGGACGTTCGGCTCCTCGACGCCCGAGGCGACAAGGCCGCGCGGGCGGTGATACTTGAACGACCGGCCGAGCAGGGTCTTGCCCGAGCCGAGCAGCGCCGAGGCGAGCGTGTCGCCCTGGAACCCGCGCAGCGGCGTGCCGTTGAAGGTGAAGTTGAGGGGCTTCGAGCGATCGAGAAGCCGCCCCCCTTTCGCAAGACGGGTGCTCATTATTTCCAGCCCTCCCAGCCCGGGCGCTTGTTCTTGATGGCGGCGATCAGATCGGCCGGCGGTTCGGTCGTCTGCGCCGGATAGGTGCCGAAGACCTCGAGCGTGTTGGTGTCGCGCGCGGCGAGGAACCACTTGCCGCAGCCATAGGCATGGCGCCAGCGCTCGAAATGCACGCCCTTCGGGTTCTTGCGGGTGAACAGATACGCCTCGAACTCGGCGTCCGACGAGCCGGGACCGAAGCGCTTCAGATGCGCCTCGCCCCCGCCGGTGAGTTCGCTCTCCTCGGCGGCAACGCCGCAGTAGGGGCAGGTGAATGTCAGCATGTCAGCGGGCCTTCCTGATGGAGAGTGCCAGGGGCGCTGCCCCCGGACCCCCGAGGTATTTCGGGCAAGATGAAAGGGAGCGGGTCAGCATCGGCACACCCATGCGCCGTCGCGGGCAAGCGGCATCTCCTCGGCGCCGGAGGCGACGAAGGCGGCCACGACCTCGGACCAATCATGCCCGGTTGCCTCGGGCATGTCGGGGTAATCGAAGCTCAGATACTCGACCAGATGCGCCGGGACGTCGGGCGCGAGACTGGCCTTGTAGCGCGGGAAATGCTCCTGCACCGCGCGCCAGTCGGCGAAGGTGCGCCGCGTCAGCACCATCGCATCCTCGAGAAACACCAGCGTCAGCGCCGGTCCGGAAACCTGCGCGGACATCAGTGCGCCACCCCGGCCGCGACCGATTCGTCGATGAAGCGGCCCTCGCGGAAGCGGTTCAGGCCAAAGCCCTCGGCCAAGGGCGAATGGCCCTTCGCCACCAGTTCCGCCATCGCCCAGCCCGAGCCCGGGATCGCCTTGAACCCGCCGGTGCCCCAGCCGCAGTCGACGAAGATGCCCTCGACCGGGGTCTTCGAGATGATCGGCGAATGGTCGCCCGTGATGTCGACGATGCCGCCCCATTGCCGCAGCATCTTCAGCCGCGACACCACCGGATAGGTCTCGACCAGGGCGCGGGTGGTCTCCTCGAGCGTGTACCACGAGCCGCGCTGCGTGTAGTTGTTGCAATGGTCGATGCCGCCGCCCAGCACCAGTTCGCCCTTGTCGGACTGACTGATGTAGCAATGGACGAGGTTCGCCATGACGACGACGTCGATCACCGGCTTGATCGGCTCGCTGACCCAGGCCTGCAGCGCGACGGATTCGAGCGGCAGCCGGAAGCCTGCCATCTCGGCCAGAACGCCCGAGTGACCGGCGACGACCATCGCGAGCTTGCCGCAGTCGATCGCGCCCTTGGTGGTGTCGATGCCCTGTACCTTGCCGTTCACTGTGCGGATGCCGGTGACCTCGCATTGCTGGATGATGTCCATCCCCATCGCCGAGCAGCCGCGGGCGTAGCCCCAGGCGACGGCGTCGTGGCGCGCGGTGCCGCCGCGTTCCTGATAGAGCGCGCCGAGCACCGGATAGCGCGGCCCGTCGAGGTTGATGATCGGCACCAGCTCCTTCACCCGCTCGCGCGAGATCCATTCGGTCTGCACGCCCTGCAGGGCGTTGGCATAGACCGTGCGCTTGTAGCCGCGCATCTCGTGCTCGGACTGCGCCAGCATCAGAAGGCCGCGCGGGCTGAACATGACGTTGTAGTTCAGATCCTGCGACAGCCCTTCGTAAAGCTGCAGCGCCTTCTCGAAGATCGCCGCCGAGGCATCCTGGAGATAGTTCGAGCGGATGATCGTGGTGTTGCGACCGGTGTTGCCGCCGCCAAGCCAGCCCTTCTCGATCACCGCGACATTGGTGATGCCATGCACCTTGCCGAGGTAATAGGCGGTGGCAAGGCCATGCCCGCCCGCGCCCACGACCACCACGTCATAGCGCTTCTTCGGCTCGGGCGAGCGCCAGGCGCGCTCCCAGCCCGCGTGGTAGCGCAGCGCCTCGCGCGCCACCGCGAACATCGAATACCGTCTCATCGCGTTTCCTTCGCCCGTCGACTGTCCGAAAGCGGCGAGTCAGTGCCGCCCTTCCCCACCTTGATGGACCCGCCCCTGTCGCGAAAGCCCCCCTCAAGCGGCATCGCAGGGAAAAAAGCGACATCGTCTCCTGCGACACGGCGCCCCCTCACGCGCTTGTCTCTTTCGTGCCCCGGACACATCGCCTAAACGGGGGCGAGGATAGGAGACGCCATGCTGTTCTGGATACTCACCGCCGCCCTCGTGGCGTTGATCGCCCTGCTGTTCGGTCTTGCGCTGCTGCGCCGGCATCCGGAGGAGGAGACCTCGACCGCGAGCTATGACGTGCAGGTCTATCGCGACCAGCTCTCCGATCTCGAGAAGGACCGCGCCCGCGGCGTGATCTCGCCCGAGGAGGCCGAGCGCACGAAGATCGAGATCTCGCGCCGGATGCTCGAGGCCGACCGGCAGGAGCGCGCCGGCAAGGACCTGGGCCGGCGGGCGGGCGAGGCGCCGCGCGGCGCCACCCTTGCCGCCTTCGGCCTGGTCGTGGTGCTTCTGGGCGCGGCCTTCGCGGGCTATGCGGTGCTCGGTGCGCGCGGCTATGGCGACATGCCGATCCGCCAGCGCCTGGCCGAAGCCGACACCTCCTATGCCAGCCGCCCCTCGCAGGACGAGGCCGAGAAGCAGGCGGCCGCGAGCCGCGGCCCGGCCCCCGCGGTCGATCCGAAATTCGCCGAGCTGATGGAGAAGCTGCGTCAGGCGGTGGCCGCGCGGCCCGCCGACCTCGAAGGTCTGACCCTGCTTGCCCGCAACGAGATGGCGATGGGGAATTTCCGCGCGGGTTACGAGGCGCAGAAGCGGCTGATCGCGGCGAAGGGCGCGGCGGCGACCGGCGAGGATTACGCCCAGCTTGGCGAGGACATGGTGGTCGCGGCGGGTGGCCTTGTCACCCGCGACGCCGAGGCGGCCTTTGCCACCGCCCTCGACAAGGAGCCGAAGAACGGCCTCGCACTTTATTACATCGGGCTGATGATGGGGCAGAACGGCCGGCCCGACCGCGCCTTCCTGCTCTGGGACGGGCTGCTGCGCAACACGCCCCCTGACGCCCCCTGGAACGCGCCGATCCGGGCCAATATCGAGGAGCTCGCCTGGCTTGCGGGCGAGCAGAACTATACCCCGCCCGGCACCCGCGGCCCCTCGGCCGGCGACATGGCGAATGCGGCGCAGATGACGCCCGAGGAGCGGATGCAGATGATCCGCGGCATGGTCGAGCAGCTGAACGACCGCCTCGCCTCCGAGGGCGGCCCGGTCGAGGATTGGGCAAAGCTCGTCTCCTCGCTCAGGATGCTGGGCGACACCGGGCGCGCCGATGCGATCGCGACCGAGGCGCGCTCGAAATTCGTCTCCGACAAGGATGCTCTTGCGAAGATCGACGCGGCGACCCAGGCGCCGGTCGGCGCGGCGATGGCGCCGATGGGCGGCGCCCCTGCCGGCGCCCCGATGGCCGGCGCGATGCCGGGGCCGAGCGCCGAGGACGTGCAGAATGCCGCCTCGATGAGCCCCGAGGAGCGCCAGCAGATGATCCGCGGCATGGTCGACGGGCTGGTCGGGCGGCTGACGACCGAGGGCGGCTCGGCGCAGGAATGGGCGCGCGCGGTGAGCTCGCTTGCCATGCTCGGCGACACCGGGCGCGCGAAGGAGATCTACGGCAAGGCGCAGGAGGCGCTCGCGGGTGACGCCGCGGCGCTCGCCATGGTGCAGCAGGCGGCCGAAGCCGCGAAGGTGGCGCCGTGATCTGCGACACGATCGAGGCCTTTGCCACCGCCCTGCCCCGCGCCGGCGCCGTCGCCGGGCTCGACCTCGGCACGAAGACGATCGGGGTCGCGGTCTCGGACGGGCTGCGCTCGGTGGCGACGCCGCTGCTGACGATCCGACGCGAGAAATTCACCCTCGACGCCGAGAAGCTGCTCGCGATCATCGCCGGGCGGGCGCTGACCGGCATCGTGCTCGGCCTGCCGCGCAACATGGACGGATCGGAGGGCCCGCGCTGCCAGTCGACCCGCGCCTTCGCGCGCAATCTCGAGAAACTGACGCCGCTGCCGATCACCTTCTGGGACGAGCGCCTCTCGACCGTCGCCGCCGAACGCGCGATGCTCGAGGCGGATCTGTCGCGGCGCGCGCGGGCCGAGCGCATCGACCATGTCGCGGCGGGGTTCATCTTGCAGGGCGCGCTCGACCGGCTCGGCTATCTCGGCCGCGCCGATGGTTGAGCGCGGGGCGATCGAAAGCCCCTGCCGCAAGCTCTGCGCGCTGCATCCCGAGAAGAAAGTCTGCACCGGCTGCTTTCGCAACCTCGAGGAGATCGGCCGTTGGGCGCGGATGACGCCCGGGGAACGACGCGCGGTGATGGCCGATCTTCCCGCCCGGGCGCGCGCTTGGGACCTGCCGGATCAGGGGGGCGCCGCCCCCCGTCCTGCGGACTCCCCCCGGGATATTTGAGGCAATTGGAAGCGGGAAAGCCCCTGCTTTCTTCTTGGCCGAAATACCTCGGGGGTGAGCGGCCATGGCCGCGAGGGGGCAGCGCCCCCTTGCCCCGGTCTCAGCGCGGCACTTCCTGCGCGATGATGCGCGCGATCTGCGCCGCGTCGGCCTCGCCGAAGGTCAGCGGCAGGCGCAGATCAAGCAGCGCCGCCAGCACCCGGTCGGTACGCGGCAGGCGTTGCGGCGGCGCGTATTTCCAGCTGTCATAGCGCGAGGTGAAGCCCGCGGGTTCGGCCGGGCCGAACCATTTCAGCTCGACCCCGCGCGCGGCGAGCCGCGCGACGAGGGCGGCGATACGCTCGGGGCCGTGGTCGGGCAGCAGGAACTGGAACGAGGAGCCGACGTAGGCCTCGGCCTGCGGGCGGGGCACAAGGCGCAGCCCCGGCACACCGGCCAGCCCTGCCTCCATCCTGCGGTAGAGCGCGTTCCAGCGTGCGACGCGCTCGGGCAGGGTCGGGATCTGCGGCCGCAGCACCGCGGCGCGCAGATTGTCCATTCGGCCCGAGACATTCGGCGTGTCGTATTTCAGCGCCTCGAAATGGGCGGCCAGCGGCGCGGCGCGGTGGCGCGGGTAGAGCATGTAGCTGCCCGAAAGCAGGATCATCCGCGCCATCAGGTCGGGATCGTCCGAGACGATCAGCCCGCCCTCGCCCGAGTTCATGTGCTTGTAGGTCTGGGTGGAATAGCAGCCGATGGCGCCGTGCCGCCCGGACGGCACGCCCGCCCAGGAAGCCCCCATGGTATGGGCGCAATCCTCGATCACGGTCAGCTCATGGGCGCGGGCGATCTCCATCAGCCGGTCCATGTCGCAGATATGGCCGCGCATGTGGCTGAGCATCAAGACCCGTGCCGCATCGGCCTTGGCCACCAGATCGTCGAGGTCGATCACCAGATCCTCGGTCACTTCGACGAAGACGGGCTCGGCGCCAAGCGAGGCGATGGCGCCCGGCACCGGGGCCAGGGTGAAGCCGTTTGTCAACACCTTGTCGCCGGGTCTCACCCCCACCGCGCGCAGCGCGCAGCCAAGCGCATAGCCGCCCGAGGCGACGGCGAGGCAGTATTTCGCCCCCGTCGCCGCGGCAAATTCCTCTTCGAGAAGCGCGGCCTCGCCCGCCTCGCCGGGCACGGTGTTGTAGCGATGCAGCCGCCCGGTGCGCAGCACCGCGACCGCGGCCTCGATCGCTGCCTCGGGGATCGGCTCCTGCTGGGTGAAGTTTCCGGTGAAGATCTCGTCCATGTCCGCCTCAGATCCTGTGGCGTCGCATCAGCCCCGCGAACAGCCCGAGCGGCACCAGAAGCACCGCCGCCGCGACGAAGAAGGCCGCATCCGGGCTGCGCCAGGGCGCGGCGCCCGACAGGAAATAGCCGAAGATCCAGGTGAAGAACAGCGTGCCGAGCAGCATTGCGAGGCTCATCAGCGCCGAGATCCCGCCCTGCAGCGCGCCCTGCGCGTCCTCGGGCACGGCGCGCGACATCAGTGCACTCATCATCGGATGCACGAAGCCCTCGGGCGCGTGCAGCAGCACCAGCACCAGCACCATCGCAAGCCCGGTCGAGAGCCCGTAGCCAAGGCAGACGACCGCCGCGACGAACAGGCCGAAGAGCGCCACCCGCGCCTCGCCCCAGCGCGCGACCGAGGGGCCGACGAGCGTCGCCTGGGCCAGCGCCATCACGCCGCCAAAGCCCGCGAGGCTGATCCCCACGGTGAACTCGGACCAGCCGAATTTCGCGATCCCCCAGAACGACCAGATCGCCGGATAGACCGCCGAGCCGAAGAAATAGAGAAAGACCACCGCCGCCATCGGCAAGACGCCGCGGTAGCGCGCAAAGACGGTCAGCACACCGAGCGGGTTCGCCTCGCGCCAGACGAAGGCACGGCGCTTCTCGGGGGCGAGGGTCTCGGGCAGCGCGATCAGGCCGAAGACGAAATTCGCGAACGCAAGCGCCGCCGCGGCCCAGAACGGCACCCGCGTGCCGAGCGTGCCGAGCATGCCCCCGAGCCCCGGCCCGAGCACGAAGCCCAGCCCGAAGGCCGCCCCCATCAGGCCGAAGACGCGGGCACGGTTCTCGGGCGTCGACACATCGGCAAGGCAGGCATTGGCGATCACGAAGGACGCGCCGCAGCCGCCGGCGATGATCCGCCCGACGAACAGCCAGCCAAGGCTTGGCGCCAGCGCATGCAGCACATAGTCAAGCCCGAGCCCGCCCACCGCCAGGAGCAGCAGCGGCCGGCGCCCGATCCTGTCCGAAAGCGCGCCGAGCATCGGTGCCAGCAGGAACTGGGCGAGCGAATAGACGGCAAACAGCGCCCCGCCGATGGTGGCGGCATCGCCCAGCCCGATATGGCCCACCTCCTCGATCAGCCGCGGCATCACCGGCAGGATCAGGCCGAGACCGACCATGTCGATGAAAACGACGAGCAGGGCGAAGAGGATGGCACGGCGGGCGGCGGCCGGAGCCGGCGCAGAGGTGGAAATCGCGGTCATCGGAGAACTCGTTCAGACTATCAGATGGGCGCTGAGCGCCGGAAGATCGCCGTAATAGTCGAGCAGGGCCTCGGGGGCAAGCCGGGCGATCCCGGCCCCCTCGGGCCCGAAGGTGACCAGCACGCAGGGCACCCCCGCGGCGCGCGCGGTCTCGCGGTCGGTCGCGGTGTCGCCGACAAGGAGCGAGCGCGCGACAGTGCCCCCCGCGCCGGCGACCGCCGCGGCATAGGGCGCGGGATCGGGCTTGCGCACCGGCAGCGTGTCGGCGCCGATCAGCGCATCGAAAAGCCCGGCGATGCCCAGATCGGCAACCAGGCGGCGGGCCAGCCCCTCGGGCTTGTTGGTGCAGATCGCGGTGGCAAAGCCCGCGCCGCGCAGCGCCTCGACCGCCTCGGCGGCGCCCGGGTAAAGGCGGGTGCTCTCGCAGATATGCGCGCCGTAATGGGCCAGAAGCGGCGCATAATCGGCCTCGGTCAGGGCCTCGGCCTCGGGGTGGCCGACCCGGCCATAGCCAAGCCGCAGCATCGCGCGCCCGCCGTGAAAGGCGGTCAGCGCATCGGCGCCCGGATCGAGCAGATCGCCCAGCCCGCGGGCGCGAAAGCAGGCATTCGCCGCGGCGATCAGATCGGCCGAGGTATCGGCCAGCGTGCCGTCGAGATCGAAAACCACCGTGCGCATTCCTGCCTCCTTCTCGTAACACCGCGAAAGAGAGCGTGAAGAGCGCGGACTTGCGGCGGGGCAAGCTATGGGTAAAACGGGGACGAGCAGAAGAAAAGGCACTCTCATGGCCATTGCGCTGATCGTTCTCGCCGCGGGACAGGGCACCCGCATGAATTCCGACCTGCCGAAGGTGCTGCACCGGCTGGGCGCGGCGCCGCTCGTGGCCCATGCGCTGGCCGCGGGCCGCGCGCTCGAACCCGAGCGGGTGATCGTCGTCGCAGGCCATGGCGCCGAGGCGGTGACGAAGGCGGTGGCCAAGCTCGATCCCGAGGCCGAGGTCGTGCTGCAGGACCAGCAACTCGGCACCGGCCACGCCGTCGCGCAGGCCCTGCCCGCGCTGGCGGGCTTCGAGGGCCGGGTGATCGTGCTTTACGGCGACACCCCCTTCATCCGCCCCGAGACGCTCGAGGCGCTGGCGGCAAGCCCCGCCGATGTCACCGTGCTGGGCTTCGAGGCGGCCGATCCCGGGCGCTATGGCCGGCTGGTGGCGCAGGGTGCGACGCTCGAGCGGATCGTCGAGTTCAAGGACGCGAGTGAGGCCGAGCGGGCGATCACCCTGTGCAACTCGGGGGTTCTCGCCTGTGACGCCGCGGTGCTGGCCCGCCTTGTCGCCGGGCTCGGCAATGACAATGCGGCGGGCGAATATTACCTGACCGATGTCGTCGCCGCGGCGCGTGCCGAGGGCCTTTCGGCCGAGGTCGTGACCTGCCCCGAGGCCGAGACGCTGGGCATCAACACCCGCGCCGAGCTTGCCCGCGCCGAGGCGCTGTTCCAGGCCCGGATGCGCGCCGAGGCGCAGGAGAACGGCGTCACCATGACCGACCCGGCGACGGTCTGGTTCGCGCTCGATACCTATATCGGCCGTGACGTGGTGCTGGGCCCGAACATCGTCTTCGGCCCCGGCGTCACCATCGAGAGCGGCGCCACGATCGAGGCCTTCTGCCATCTCGAGGGCTGCCACATCTCGCGCGGCGCCACCATCGGCCCCTTCGCCCGGCTGCGCCCCGGCGCTGAGCTGGCCGAGGACGTGCATGTCGGCAATTTCGTCGAGGTGAAGAACTCGATCCTCGGCGAGGGGGTGAAGGTCGGCCACCTGACCTATCTGGGCGACGCCGACATCGGCGAGGGCACCAACATCGGCGCGGGCACGGTGACCTGCAATTACGACGGCGTGTTCAAGCACCGCACCACCATTGGCGCGAATGTCTTCATCGGCTCCGACACGATGCTGGTCGCGCCGGTGACGGTGGGCGACGGCGCGCTGACCGCCTCGGGCTCGGTCATCACCAATGACGTGGCCCCGGGCGCGCTGGCGCTTGGCCGCGCCCGGCAGGTGTCGAAACCGGGCCTTGCCACGAAATTGTTCGAGCGTCTCCGGGCGCAAAAAGCCAGCCTGAAGAAAGGCGCGTAAATGTGTGGGATCATTGGTGTTCTGGGAAATCACGAAGTGGCGCCGCTGCTCGTGGAAAGCCTCAAGCGGCTGGAATATCGCGGCTATGACTCGGCGGGCATCGCGACGGTGAACGGCGGCCGACTCGACCGGCGCCGCGCCGTGGGCAAGCTGGTGAACCTCTCCGACCTGCTGGTGCACGAGCCGCTCGCGGGCAAGGCGGGCATCGGCCACACCCGCTGGGCGACGCATGGCGCGGCGACGGTGGGCAATGCCCATCCGCACCTCTCGGGCCCGGTTGCCGTGGTGCACAACGGCATCATCGAGAACTTCCGCGAACTGCGCGAGGAAGCCGCCGCCGCCGGCCTGAAAGCCGAGACCCAGACCGATACCGAGACCGTCGCGCTCATCACCCGCATGTTCATCGACCGCGGCCTGCCCCCGCGCGAGGCCGCCGTCGCGACGCTGAAGAAGCTCGAGGGCGCCTTCGCGCTGCTGTGGATCTTTGCCGGCGAGGACGACCTGCTGATCGCCGCGCGCAAGGGCTCGCCGCTCGCCATCGGCCATGGCGATGGCGAGATGTTCGTGGGCTCGGACGCGATCGCGCTCGCCCCGCTCACCGACCGCATCACCTATCTGGCCGAGGGCGATTATGCCTTCATCACCCGCAAGGGCGCCGAGATCTTCGACGCCGAGGGCCGCCGCGCGAACCGCGACGAGACCCGCATCGACCTTGGCGCCACCCGCGTCGAGAAAGGCGGCTACAAGCATTTCATGGCGAAGGAGATCGCCGAACAGCCGGTGGTTCTGGGCGATGCGCTGCACCATTACCTGCACGAGAATGGGGTCAACCTGCCGGAAACGCTTGATTTCACCGGGCTCGACCGGCTGACGCTCGTCGCCTGCGGCACCGCCTTCTACGCCTGCACCGTGGCGAAATACTGGTTCGAGAGCCTCGCCGGCCTGCCCTGCGAGATCGACGTGGCCTCCGAGTTCCGCTATCGCGAGCCGCCGCTGCCGGAAAACAGCTTTGCCATCTTCGTCAGCCAGTCGGGCGAGACCGCCGACACCCTCGCCGCGCTGCGCTATTGCGCCGAGAAGGTGCGCAAGACCGTCGCCGTGGTGAATGTCGCCACCTCCTCGATCGCGCGCGAATGCGACGTGGCGCTGCCGATCCTGGCCGGCGTCGAGGTCGGCGTCGCCTCGACCAAGGCCTTCACCTGTCAGCTGCTGGTGCTGGCGGTGATGGCGCTGAAGGCGGGCGTCGACCGCGGCCGGATCGGGCCCGAGGCGCTGGCCGCGCATCTGGACACGCTGCGCGCGCTGCCCGGGCTGATGAACGCCGCACTGGCGACCTCCGAGCCGATCGTGAAGCTCGCCGAGCGGCTGGCCGAGGCGCAGGACATCCTGTTCCTCGGCCGCGGCCCGATGTTTCCGCTGGCCCTTGAGGGTGCGCTGAAGCTCAAGGAAATCAGCTACATCCACGCCGAGGGCTATGCCTCGGGCGAGCTCAAGCACGGCCCGATCGCGCTCATCGACCGGATGGTGCCGGTGATCGTGATGGCGCCGCATGACCGGCTGTTCGACAAGACCGTGTCGAACATGCAGGAGGTGATGGCGCGCCACGGCATGGTGCTGCTGATCTCGGATGCGAAGGGTATCGCCGAAGCGGCCGAGGGCACTTGGGCCACGCTGAAGATGCCCGCCGTGGCCGAGCCCTTCGCGCCGATCCTCTACGCGCTGCCGGCGCAGCTGCTGGCCTATCACACCGCCATCGCCAAGGGCACGGATGTGGACCAGCCGCGCAACCTGGCGAAATCCGTGACGGTGGAGTGATGGGGCGCAGCCGCAAGCCGAAACTGGTCCGTCAGGGGCCCGAGCGCGAGATGACCGCCGAGGAGGCGCAGCTGGCCGCCGAGGCTGCGGCCTATGCCGCCTCGGACGCCGCCTATGAGCAATACGCCGAGCCGGAGGCGGCCGAAGACCTCGGCCCGCCGCCCGGTGTCGCGGATGCGATCGCTGCACTCGAGGCCTGTGGCGATGCCGGCCGCGCAGAGGGCGCCGCGGCCTATCACAAGGCCGACCGCCGCTATCTGGGCGTGCCGGTGCCGCTGATCGAGGATTGTGCGCGGCTGTGGCGGGCGCAGGCGACGCTCGACGAACGCCTCGCCCTCGCCCAGGGGCTGTGGGACAGCAACATCCACGAGGCGATGATCGCCGCGGCGAAGCTGCTGACCCAGGCCCGGATGCGCCCCGACGAGGCCGCCTGGGAGATGATCGCCGGCTGGGCCGAGGGGTTCGACGCCTGGGCCGTGGCCGACACCGCCTGCGCCGCGGGCGCGCGTCGCCTGATCGCCGATCCCGCCCGACTCGACCGGGTCGAGAGCTGGCTCGACAGCCCCAACATGTGGACCCGGCGCGCGGCGCTGGTCATCACCCTGCCCTTCACCAAGTCGAACCATCCCTCCGCCGAGGAGGCCGCGATCCGCGAGCGTGTGCTCGGCTGGGCCGCGCGGCTGGCGCCCGAGCGCGACTGGTTCATCCAGAAGGCGATCGGCTGGTGGCTGCGGGAACTCGCGAAACACGACGCGCCCCGCGTGCGCGCCTGGCTCGCGGCGCAGGGCGACACGCTCAAGCCCTTCGCACGCAAGGAAGCGGCGAAATACCTCTAGGGCTCAGGCGACCTGCGTCGCCTGCCCCTTGCCCGCAGCCCATTCCCGCACCGCATCGCCGAAGGCGGTGAAGAGCGGGCGCGAGACCGGATCGGCCTCGGCGTTCCATTCGGGATGCCATTGCACTGCAAGGGTGAAGCCCGGCGCGTCGCGCACCCAGATCGCCTCGGGCGTGCCATCCTCGGCCCGCCCCTCGATCACCACCCGCGGCCCCGGTTCGGCAATGCCCTGCCCGTGCAGCGTGTTGGTCATCACCTCGCTCGCACCGAACAGCCGCGCGAACCGCCCGCCCGGCGCCAGCTCCACCCGGTGGCGCAGCGCAAAGGCCTCCTCGAGGGTGCCCTCGGGCGGCATCCGGTGGTTCATCCGCCCCGGCAGCTCGCGGATCTCGGGGTAGAGCGTGCCGCCCATCGCCACGTTCACCTCCTGAAAGCCGCGACAGATGCCGAGGAAGGGCTGCCCGCGCTCGACGCAGGCGCGCACCAGCGGCAGGGTGATCGCATCGCGGGCACGGTCGAAGGTGCCGTGCTTCTCGGTCTCCGCCTCGCCGTATTCGTTCGGGTGCACATTCGGTCTCCCGCCGGTGAGCAGGAATCCGTCACAGACCTCGAGCAGTTCCTCGACCGACAGATAGGCCGGGTCGGCCGGGATCAGCAGCGGGATGCACTGTGCCACATGGCTCACCGCGCAGGAGTTCATCTGCCCGCCTTCGTGCACGGGATAGCGCCCGTTCAGCAGGCCGCGATTGCCGATGATGCCGACAACTGGTCTCGTCATGATGAAACTCCCTTCGCCGGAAAAGCTAGTCGGTCCCGCCGCGCCGGAAAAGACGCATCACCGCGCAGGGGCTGTGCATCCGGGAAATCCGCCCCGTTGCCGGGCAAAAACCGCCCCCCTGCTTTCTCCTTGCCCGAAATACCTCGGGGGTGAGGGGGCAGCGCCCCCTCTCCGTCCGCGAGGCCTCAGCCGCCCGCCTTCACCTGGGCGCGGCGCGCGTGCAGCACCGGCTCGGTATAGCCCGAGGGCTGCACCGAGCCGAGGAAGACGAGATCACAGGCCGCCTGGAAGGCGAGCCCGTCATAGCCCGGCGCCATCGGCCGATAGGCCGGATCGCCGGCGTTCTGCCGGTCGACCACCGCCGCCATCTTGCGCAGCGCCTCCATCACCCGGCCCTCGCTGACCACGCCATGGTGCAGCCAGTTCGCCAGCGCCTGGCTCGAGATCCGGCAGGTGGCGCGGTCTTCCATCAGGCCGACGTCATGGATGTCGGGCACCTTCGAGCAGCCCACCCCCTGATCGACCCAGCGCACGACATAGCCGAGGATGCCCTGCGCGTTGTTCTCGATCTCGTCGGTGATCTCGGCCTCGGAATAGTTCCGCCCGGCGGCCAGCGGAATCGTCAGCAGATCCTCGAGCCGGCCGGGCCGGTTCATCGCCGCGATCTCGCGCTGGCGCGCCTTCACGTCGATGCGGTGGTAATGCGTCGCGTGCAGGGTCGCCGCGGTCGGGCTCGGCACCCAGGCGCAATTCGCGCCCGCACTCGGATGGCCGATCTTCTGCGCCAGCATGTCGGCCATCTTGTCGGGCGCGGCCCACATGCCCTTGCCGATCTGCGCCTTGCCGGCAAGCCCGCAACGCAGGCCGATGTCGACGTTGCGGTCCTCATAGGCCTGGATCCAGGGCTGCGACTTCATCTCGCCCTTCCTCAGCATCGGCCCCGCCTCCATCGAGGTGTGGATCTCGTCGCCGGTGCGGTCTAGGAAGCCGGTGTTGATGAAGGCGACGCGATGCTTCGCGGCGCGGATGCATTCCTTCAGGTTGACCGAGGTGCGCCGCTCCTCGTCCATGATGCCGAGCTTGACGGTGTGGCGCGGCAGGCCCAGCACCTCCTCGACCCGGTCGAAGATCTCGGCGGCGAAGGCCACTTCCTCGGGCCCGTGCATCTTCGGCTTCACCACATAGACCGAGCCGGTGACCGAGTTGCGCGCCCCCGTCTCCTTCTTCAGGTCGTGCATCGCACAGAGCACCGTCACCATCGCGTCCATCAGCCCCTCGAAGGCCTCGGCGCCGTCGCGGGTCACGATCGCGGGGGTGGTCATCAGATGGCCGACATTGCGCACCAGCATCAGCGCACGGCCCTTCAGCGTGAAATCGATGCCGTCCGGGTCGACGAAGGCCAGATCCGGGTTCAGCGCCCGGGTAAAGGTGGTCGTGCCCTTCGTCACCTCCTCGGCGAGCGTGCCCTGCATCAGGCCAAGCCAGTTCGCATAGGCCAGCACCTTGTCCTCGGCATCGACGCAGGCGACCGAGTCCTCGCAATCCATGATCGAGGAAATCGCCGCCTCCATCCGCACGTCGCAGATGCCGGCGGGGTCGGTCTTGCCGATCGGATGGCTCGGGTCGATGTCGACGATGACATGCAGGTCATTGTGCTTGAGCACCACCGAGACCGGCGCCCCGGCCTCACCGGCAAAGCCCGCGAATTGCGCGGGATCCTTCAGCCCGGTCTCTTCCGAGGTCTCGGCGAAGAGCCCGCCATCCTCGATCCACAGCCGCGTGACCGCGGCCCAGCTGCCGGCGACCAGCGGGAAGCTCTGGTCAAGGAAGTCCTTCGCCCAGGCGATCACCTGCGCGCCGCGCGCGGGATCATAGCCCTTGGCGACCGGCGCCGCGCCGAGCGCATCGGTGCCGTAAAGCGCATCGTAAAGCGAGCCCCAGCGCGCATTCGCCGCGTTCAGCGCATAGCGCGCATTGGTGATCGGCACGACCAGCTGCGGGCCGCAGATGCTGGCGAACTCGGGGTCGGTCGCCGCGGTCTCGATTGCGAAATCCTCGCCCTCGGGCACGATATAGCCGATTTCCTCGAGGAAGGCGCGATAGGCCACGGCGTCATGGCCCTTGCCGCGGTGATGCAGGTGCCAGTCGTCGATCTTCGACTGGATCGCCTCGCGCTTGTCCAGAAGCGCACGGTTCTTCGGGCCGAGCTCATGCAGCAGCGCCGAGAAGCCCGCCCAGAACCGCGCCGGCTCCACCCCGGTGCCCGGCAGCGCCCGTTTCTCGACGAAAGCGGCCAGCTCCGCCGCCACCTGCAACCCTTCGCGTTCCACCCGTGCCGTCATTCTGGCCTCCTTCTTTGCGCGTCACCTTTTGCCCGAGCCTGCCCCCCTGTCCAGCGAAAATGCCGTGATTTCCGCGCTTCCGCAGGGTCTGGCCGATCATTCTGCGCAAGCCCGGCGAGATCCTGCCGCAGGACCGGGCAGCGCGCGAACCGCCCCGCCCCCCTTGCCCCTGCCGCCCCCGGGGCCTAGCTTTGGCGCCAATTGCGGAGGCAGAATTCCCATGGACGGCACCACCTATCTTTCCGATTATCGCCCCTATCCCTTCACCCTGAGCACGGTCTCGCTGACCTTCCGCCTTGCACCGCACGCGACGCGGGTCACGGCGCGGCTGGCGCTGGCCCCGCGCGCGGCGGGGGCGGCCCTGCAGCTCGACGGCGAGGAGTTGAAGCTGATTTCGGTCGCCATCGACGGGGCGGCGCTCGCGCCCGCCGATTACCGGCTGACCGAGACGGGGCTGACCATCCACCCCGCCGCGCTGCCCGAAGGCCCCTTCACCCTCGAGACCGAGGTCGAGATCGCGCCCGAGACGAACACCGCGCTCGAAGGCCTCTACATGTCGAAGGGCATGTATTGCACTCAATGCGAGGCCGAGGGCTTCCGCAAGATCACCTTCTACCCCGACCGCCCCGACGTGATGGCGCGCTTCCACGTGCGGATCGAGGGCGACGCGCCGGTGCTTTTGTCGAACGGCAATCCGGTCGGCGCGGGCGCGGGCTGGGCCGAATGGGATGACCCCTGGCCGAAGCCCGCCTATCTCTTCGCCCTCGTCGCGGGCGAACTCGTGGCGACGAGTGGCACCTTCACCACGATGTCGGGGCGCAAGGCCGATCTGAACGTCTGGGTCCGCCCGGGCGACGAGGACCGCACCGAGTATGCGCTTGGCGCGATCCAGCGCTCGATGAAATGGGACGAGGAGGCCTTCGGCCGCGAATACGACCTCGACGTCTTCAACCTTGTCGCGGTCGATGACTTCAACATGGGGGCGATGGAGAACAAGGGGCTGAACATCTTCAACTCCAAGCTCGTCCTCGCCTCGCCCGAGACCGCGACCGACCTCGATTACGAGCGCATCGAGGGGGTGATCGGGCATGAGTATTTCCACAACTGGACCGGCGACCGCATCACCTGCCGCGACTGGTTCCAGCTGTGCCTGAAGGAAGGGCTGACCGTCTTCCGCGACCAGTCCTTCACCGCGGACATGCGGCTTGGCGCGGTGAAGCGGATCGAGGACGTGATCGCGCTGCGCGCGCGCCAGTTCCGCGAGGATGCCGGCCCCCTCGCCCATCCGCCGCGCCCCGACCATTACCGCGAGATCAACAACTTCTACACCTCGACCGTCTATGAAAAGGGCGCCGAGGTGGTGCGGATGCTGCAGACGCTGCTGGGTCCTGACGGGTTCCGCGCGGCGATGGACCTGTATTTCGAGCGCCACGACGGTCAGGCCTGCACCATCGAGGACTGGATCAAGGTCTTCGAGGATGCCTCGGGCCGCGATCTGGGCCAGTTCAAGCGCTGGTACACCGATGCCGGCACGCCGCATCTGACGGTGACCGAGACCTTCGAGAACGGCACCTACACGCTCGAGTTCACGCAGGACACGAAGCCGACCCCGGGTCAGGCCGAGAAACCGCCGCGGCTGATCCCGATTGCGGTCGGGCTGATCGGCCCGAATGGCGACGAGGTGGTGCCGACCCGCGTGCTCGAGATGACCGAGGCGCGGCAGAGCTTTGCCTTCGAGGGGCTCGGGGCGAAGCCCGCGCCCTCGATCCTGCGCGGCTTCTCGGCGCCCGTCGTGCTGGAGCGCCAGACCTCGCCCGCCGAGCAGGCCTTCCTGCTGGCGAACGACACAGACCCGTTCAACCGCTGGGAGGCCGGTCGCAACCTGGCGCGCGAGACGCTGATCGCGATGACCACGGGGGCCGCGCCCGATGCCGAATATCTCGACGCCGTGGGCGGGCTGATCGCCGACGAAAGCGCCGACCCGGCCTTCCGCGCCCTCGTGCTGCGCCTGCCCACCGAGGACGAGATCGCCCAGGCGATCGCGGCGTCCGGCAAGGTCGCCGACCCCGACGCAATCCATGCCGCGCGCGCGGCGCTGATGCAGGCGCTGGCCGCGCGCCACGAGGCCACGCTTGCCGCCACCTTTGACGCCTGCGCCCTGCCCGGCGCCTATCGGCCCGAGGCGGCCGATGCCGGGCGGCGGTCGCTGCGGCTGGCCTGTCTGGCGCTCTTGGGCACACTCGATGGCGGCGCGCGGGCGGTGGCACTCTTCGACAGCGCGACCAACATGACCGAGAGTCTGGGCGCGCTTGGGCTGCTGGTGGCGCAGGGCAAGGGCGAGGCGGCGCTCGCCACCTTCCGTGCCCGCTGGCAGCAGAACGCGCTGGTGCTGGACAAGTGGTTCACCACCCAGCTCGCGCTCTGCCCGCCCGCCGAGGCCGCCGACCGTGCCGCGCGGCTGGCCGAGGACCCGCTCTTCACCTGGAAGAACCCGAACCGCTTCCGCGCGCTGATGGGCGGGCTTTCGGCGAACCACGCGGGCTTCCACCGCGCCGATGGCGCGGGCTATCGCTTCTATGCCGACTGGCTGATCCGGCTCGACCCGGTGAACCCGCAGACGGCGGCGCGGATGTCGACCGCCTTCGAGACCCGCGCGCGCTATGACGCGGGGCGGCAGGCGAAGATCCGCGCCGAGCTGGAGCGGATCGCGGGCGTCGCGGGGCTGAGCCGGGATCTGAGCGAGATGACGGCACGGTTGCTCGGCTGAAACGGAAGCTGCTCGGCTGAAGCGGAAAGAGAGGGGGCCCTGCCCCCTCTTTTGCCTTTCGGCAAAATTCACCCCCGGGATATTTAGGGCAATTGGAAGCCGGAGGCCGGGGCCTTTCCGGGCCCGGGCTCAGCGGATGCGGCGGCTGATGCGGGCGGCCTGACGGGCGCGCTTGACTGCGGCACGCATGTCCTGCGCCGCCTTGCGCTCGGCCGGCGTCATCTCGGCCGCGGGCTTGTCCTTGCCGGCGGCAAGCTGGGTGCCCTTGCGGATGCCGAAGTTCATCAGCTTCTGCATCACCATCCGGATCACCATGTTGATCAGCTGGTTCATGTTCATCGCGTCACTCCTCCTCGAAGAGTTCGGTCTGGCCGGTGATTTCCTCGTCTTCCTCATCGGTGCCCGGCATCGGCCGGCTGTCAAGCAGCCCAGCCGCGCGCAGCTCCTTCAGCCCGGGCAGGTCGCGCGCGCTTTCGAGGCCGAAATGGTCGAGGAAGGTCTCGGTCACCACGAAAGTCACCGGTCGGCCGGGGGTCAGGCGGCGCCGGCCGAAGCGGATCCACTCAAGTTCCAGCAACTGGTCGATGGTGCCGCGCGACACCGCCACGCCGCGGATCTCCTCGATCTCGGCGCGGGTGACGGGCTGGTGATAGGCGACGATGGCGAGGGTCTCGATCGCAGCGCGGCTGAGCTTCTTCTGCTCGACCGTCTCCTTCTGCATCAGGAAGCCGAGGTCGGGCGCGGTGCGGAAGGCCCAGGCGTCGCCGACCTTCACCACATGCACCCCCCGCCCCTCGTAGCGCCGGCGCAGATAGGCAAGCGCCTCGGCCGCGTCGCAGCCATGCGGCATCCGCGCCTCCATCTCGCGCAGGGTGACCGGTTCGGGCGCGGCGAAGAGGATCGCCTCGACCATCCGCTCCTGCTCGGCGATCGGCGGCGCCTCGAACAGCGTTTTCTCCTGCGGTGTCCCGGTCATCCCTGCCTCGGCGTGGTTCTTGCGCGGATCGAGATCGGCGCGAAGGTCTCTCTTTGCCGGATCTCGATCCGGCCCTGTTTCGCGAGCTCGAGCGAGGCCGCGAAGGTGGCGGCGGCGGCGGTGCGGCGCCGCTTCGGATCGAGCTGCCAGCCCTCGGGCAGATAGTGCATGAGGTCGGTCCAGTCCACCACCTCGCCGAGGATCGGGCGCAGCCGTTCGAGCGCCTGTTCCATCGTCATCAGGTCCTTGCGGTCGAAGGCATAGGGGCGGAACTCGTCGCGGGTGCGGATCCGGGCATAGGCCTGCATCAGCTCGAGCAGCGAGGCGGTATAGCTGACGCGTCGCACCCGCTCGACGCTTTCCTCCTCGCCGCGGGCGAAGAAGTCGCGGCCGAGCTGGTCGCGCGCCATCAGCTTTGCCGCCGCCTCGCGCATCGCCGAAAGCCGTTCGAGCTGGAAGGCGAGGTGCGCGGCAAGATCCTCGGCCGAGGGGCCGTCGGCCGTCGGGTCGGGCGGCAGCAGCAGCCGCGATTTCAGGAAGGCGAGCCAGGCCGCCATCACCAGATAATCGGCCGCAAGCTCGATGCGCAGCGCCTTCGCCTCCTCGACGAAGCGCAGGTATTGCTCGGCGAGCTGCAGCACCGAGATCCTGCGCAGGTCGACCTTTTGCGTGCGCGACAGCATCAGCAGCAGATCGAGCGGCCCCTCGAAGCCGTCGACATCGACGATCAGCGCCTCCGCGGCCAGCCGCTCGGAAACGCTTGTCGCCTCGAAAAGGTGGATCGGGTCCTCAGCCATGTGCGGTGCCACCCAGCAAAGCCTCAAGCTCGGCTTCAAGGGCGCGGATGTCAACGGGCTCGGGCACCAGGCGGCGGGCGAGCGCCGCCTCGGCACGGGCGGCAGCGGCGGGCGAGAGCCGGCCGGCGGCGGCAACCGCCGGTTCCATCCCGGCCCGGTCGCCCTTGCAATGCAGCACGAGATCACAGCCCGCCGCGATCGAGGCGGCGGCACGCGCGCCCATGCCGCCCGCGAGCGCCTCCATGCCGATGTCGTCGGTCATCAGGAGGCCGTCGAAGCCGATCTCGTCGCGAATGAGCCCGATCATCCGCGGCGATTGCGTCGCCGGCGCATCGTCGAAGGCGGTGAAGCGGATATGCGCGGTCATCCCCATCGGCAGGTCGGCAAGCGCCCGGAAGGGGGCGAAATCGGTTTCCATCAGCTCGGCCGCGGGCGCGTCGACCACCGGCAGGTGCAGGTGGCTGTCGGCCTCGGCCCGACCATGGCCCGGCATGTGCTTTATCACCGGCAGAACGCCGCCCGCCAGAAGGCCCTCGGCGGTCGCGCGGGCATTGGCGATCACCGTCGCGGGGTCAGAGCCGAAGCAGCGGTTGCGCAGGAACGGGTGCGTGCGCGGGCCGGCAATGTCGCAGGTCGGCGCGCAATTCGCATCGATGCCAAGCACGCGCAACTCATCCGCCATGATCCGCGCCCGCAGCCAAAAGCTGCGCGGGGCCGCCGCGGCGCCGGCGGCACGCGCCTGATCGAGCGGCGGCAGCCATTCGCGCCAGTGCGGCGCGCGCAGCCGCTGCACCCGCCCGCCCTCCTGATCGATCAGAATGGGCGCCTCGCGGCCGACGGCGGCGCGCAGATCGCCGGTCAGGCGGCGGATCTGCTCGGGCGTCTCGACATTGCGGCCGAAGAGGATGAAGCCCCAGGGGTCCGCCGCGCGGAAGAAGGCGGCCTCGTCGCGGTCAAGCTGCGCCCCCGCGCAGCCAAGGATCGTCGCGCCACAGCTCATCAGCGCGCCAGCGTCGGGATGCAGTTCGCGCCCTCGGCGACGAGGGCCGCGCAGAAGCGGCGCGCCTCGTCGACATTGCCGAAGCCCGCGACGCGCAGCCGCCAGAAGTCGCGCCCGCCCGAGGTGGCCTTCTGCACGATGCGCTGCTTGCCATCGAGCAGCGGATCGAAGCGGGCGGCGATCCGGTCCCATTCCTTGCGCGCGATCTCGGGGCTGTCGAAGGCGCCGATCTGCACCACGCGCGTGCCCTCGGCCAGCTTTGCCGGGTCGACCTCGGTCACCGCCTTCGGCTTCGCCGTCGGGCGGTTGCCCGAGGCATCGGCGACGATGGCATTGGCGACAAGGTCCTTCGCCGGACGCTTCATCGGCCGAGGCGAGCGGGCCACACCGGGAACGGTCGCCGGGATCACCGCGCTTGCGGCTGCGGCGGGCTTTGCCGCAGGGGGGATTGCGGCGGGCGGGGCGGCGCCGGCCGCAACCACATCCGCTTCCACAGCCTCGGCGGCGGGATCGGGCACGGCCTCGGCATCGAGCGCGACGGCGCTGCCCTCGGGCAGCTCGGCCACAGGCGGCACGGCCGGCACCGGCTCTTCCGGTGCGGCCGCGCGCGCCGGGCGCGTCACATCGGGCAGCGGGCGCAGCGCCGACATCGGGCCGTCATCATCGGACAGACGCTCCGGATCGGGGGCAAGCACCACGCGCTCGGGCGCGGGCGCGGCAAGGCCCGTCCCGGCAACCTCGTTCACCGAAAGACCGACATGGCGGGCCAGATCGCCGCCCGGGTCCTCGGGCGCGATGCGGCCCGGTCCCTCGAGCGCCCGGATCACCGGCACCCCCGAGACGTCGCGCACGGCAAGCCTGTAGCCCCAGACCACGACGCCGAGGATCAGCGCGACCGAGGTGGCGGCACCGGCATATTGCACCCAGCGGGACACCGGATCGGCAACGCCATGCGGCGCGCCGGGCTCATGCCCGCCGCCGTCATAGCCATAGCCACCGCTGTCGCGGTCGTGAAAGCCTGCCATGCTCGCCTCGCCGCCGGTTCACCCGGCATTTGCCTCTCCCGGCGCGGCGCGCTTCAGCGCATCTCTTCCGCCGGGGTCACGCCAAGAATACCAAGACCGGCCGAAATGACAACGGCACAGGCCCGGGCAAGGGCGATTTTCGCCGATGTGGCGGCCGCATCGCCCTCCTGCACGAAGCGCAGCGCGGGCTCGTCATTGCCGCGATTCCACAGCGCATGCAGGTCCGAGGCGATCTCGTAGAGATAGAAGGCCACCCGGTGCGGCTCGTTCGCGCGCGCTGCGATCTCGACCAGACGCGGCCATTCGGCAATCTTCTTCGCCAGCGCCAGTTCCGCCTCGTGCGTGCTGCCCGAGAGGTCCGCCGCCGCCAGCGCCGCATCCGACACGTCGATGCCGAGCTCGCGTGCCTTGCGCAGCACCGAGGAGACCCGGGCGTGGGCATATTGCACGTAGAAGACCGGGTTGTCCTTCGACTGCTCGAGCACCTTGTCGAAGTCGAAATCCAGCGGCGCGTCGTTCTTGCGGGTCAGCATGTGGAAGCGGGTGACGTCGGCCCCAGCCTGCTCGACCACGTCGCGCAGGGTGACGAAGGTGCCCGCCCGCTTCGACATCTTGAAGGGCTCGCCGTTCTTGTAGAGCTTCACGAGCTGGATCAGCTTGATATCGAGCGAGACGCGGTTCTCGCTCAGCGCCGCGACCGCGGCCTTCATCCGCTTCACATAGCCGCCGTGATCGGCGCCGAAGACGTCGATCAGCTGATCGAAGCCACGCTCGATCTTCGACCAGTGATAGGCGATGTCGGGGGCGAAATAGGTCCAGCTGCCATCCGACTTCTTCACCGGCCGGTCGACGTCGTCGCCATAGGCGGTCGAGCGGAACAGGGTCTGCTCGCGCTCCTCCCAATCCTCGGGCAGCTTGCCCTTCGGCGGCTCCAGCACGCCCTCGTAGATCAGCCCGAGATCCTCGAGCCGCTTCAGCGCGGCCTCGATCTTACCGGTGCCGTAAAGCGCCTTTTCCGAGGAATAGACGTCCATCTTCACGTTCAGGAGCGCCAGATCCTCGCGGATCATCGCCATCATCTCGGCGGTGGCGAATTCGCGCACATCGGCAAGCCAGACCTCTTCGGGCTTGTTCAGCAGGCTGTCGCCGTATTTCGCCTTCAGCGCCTCGCCGACCGGGATCAGGTAATCGCCGGGATAAAGCCCCTCGCGGATCTCGGGCTCAAGGCCATTGGCCTCGCGGTAGCGCTCATAGGCCGAGCGGGCGAGCACGTTCACCTGCGCGCCGCCGTCGTTGATGTAGTATTCGCGCGTCACGTCATAGCCCGCAAAGCCCAGCAGCGCCGCCAGCGCATCGCCGAAAACGGCGCCGCGGGTGTGGCCCACATGCATCGGCCCGGTCGGGTTCGCGGAGACGAATTCGACGTTGACCTTGATCCCCTGCCCAAGCTCAGACCGGCCGTAACCGGTGCCCTCGGCCAGAACCGCCCGGGTGACATCGGCCCAGACCGTCGGGGCGAGACGCAGGTTCAGAAAGCCCGGCCCGGCGACCTCGGCTGCGGTCACGCGCGCATCGGCGGCAAGTTTCGCGGCGAGCGCATCGGCGATCTCGCGCGGCTTCTTGCCTGCGGCCTTCGCCAGCACCATCGCGGCATTCGTCGCCATGTCGCCATGCGCGGCATCTCGCGGCGGCTCCACCGTCACGGCAGCGAAATCGAGCCCCTGGGGCAGCGTGCCCTCGGCGGTCATCTGGTCCAGCGCGGCGATCACGCCCGCGCGCATCTCGGCAAACAGGTTCATTTTCAGGTTTCCTCTGTTGCTTCTTCCCCTGCCAGAGCCCGCGCGCGCCGTCAACCGCCGCCCCCGCAGGCCCGCCCCGCAAGAAACGCATTTTTCGTGCAGTTTGTTGACGTTTCCCGCGCTTTGCAGTAGGGGAATTCCCAGCCGCACCCCGGCGGCTCTCGCCCGGGACGCCCGGAGATTTGCGTCCCCCCCCACCGCGTGAAGCGATCACGCCGCAAGGACGCAAATGACGAAGTTTTCTGAACTGAACCTTGATCCCAATGTGCTGAAGGCCGTCGCAGAGGCAGGCTATGAGGCGCCGACGCCGATCCAAGAGGGGGCGATCCCCCCGGCCCTCGAAGGCAAGGACGTGCTGGGCATCGCCCAGACCGGCACTGGCAAGACCGCCTCCTTCACCCTGCCGATGCTCACCCGGCTCGCCACCGGCCGTGCCCGGGCGCGGATGCCGCGCTCGCTGGTGCTGGCGCCGACGCGCGAACTTGCGGCACAGGTTGCCGAGAACTTCGACCTCTATGCGAAACACACCAAGCTGACCAAGGCGCTGCTGATCGGCGGCGTGTCCTTTGGCGAGCAGGACAAGCTCATCGACCGCGGCGTCGATGTGCTGATCGCGACGCCGGGCCGTCTGCTTGACCATTTCGAACGCGGCAAGCTCCTGCTCACCGGCGTGCAGATCATGGTGGTGGACGAGGCCGACCGGATGCTCGACATGGGCTTCATCCCGGATATCGAGCGGATCTTCCAGCTCACCCCCTTCACCCGCCAGACGCTGTTCTTCTCGGCCACCATGGCGCCCGAGATCGAGCGCATCACCAACACCTTCCTGCACGCCCCGGTGCGCGTCGAGGTGGCCCGCCAGGCGACAACCTCCGAGACGATCACCCAGAAGCTGGTCGAGATCGTGCCGCCGCGCAAGGACCAGACCGCCAAGGCGAAACGCGAACTGCTGCGCGCGCTGATCGAGGCCGAGGGTGAGGCCTGCACCAACGCGATCATCTTCTGCAACCGCAAGTCGGATGTCGACATCGTCGCGAAATCGCTGAAATCGCACGGCTTCGACGCCGCACCGATCCATGGCGACCTCGAGCAGAGCCAGCGCACGAAGACGCTTGATGCGTTCCGCGACGGCAAGCTGCAACTGCTCATCGCCTCCGACGTCGCCGCGCGCGGGCTCGACATTCCGGCGGTCAGCCACGTCTTCAACTACGACCTGCCGAGCCACGCCGAGGATTACGTGCACCGCATCGGCCGCACCGGCCGTGCCGGCCGTCTCGGCACCGCCTATTCGATCGCCACGCCGTCGGACGACAAGTATCTCGCCGCGATCGAGCATCTGGTGAAGATCACCATTCCGCGCGCCGAGGTGCCCGAGGGCTTCACCCTCAGCGAGGCCACTCTGCGCGAACCGAAGAAATACGACGAGAAGGAGGGCGGCCGCTCTTCCTCCTCCTCGCGCAGCGGCTCGCGCACCCGGTCGCGCGCGCGCTCGCGCGATCGTGACGAGAGCCTCGCCGCGCCCGTCGTCGAGCCGGTGCTGGCCGAGGCCGTCGTCGAGACCCCGGTGGCCGAGGCGCCGAAGCGCGAGGAACGCCGCGACGAGCGTCGGGAAGAGCGTCGCGACGACCGCCGCGAGCGGGACCGCTCGCGCCCGCGCGACCGCGACACCGGGCCTGTCGTCGTCGGCATGGGCGATCACGTCCCCGACTTCCTGCTGCGCCCCTTCCGCCCGTCGAAGGCCGTGACCGAGACCCCGGAAGAGGTCGAGGAGACCTCGGAGGGCTGATCCCTTCCGCAGCGCGAAAAACACAAGACCCCGGGCCATCGCCCGGGGTTTTTCATTTGAGGATGTCCGGTCGTTCCGGGCCGCCCGAGGGAGAGAACCGTCACATCCTGACGGAGGCTGGTTCGGTGGACGAAGCTGACGCGTGCGCTTGCGCGGGTCCCGCCCGCTACTGAATTCTTGTGTAGTTGTGTTCAGCGGGCATTGGTACTCAGATAGTCTGCGAGTGCTTTGGCCGGGCGAACGGCCTCACAAGTCTGATGCACTTTTTGAACCTTCGAGAAAACAACCTCTACTGTCACGTCATTGAACGAGATTGTCCAAAAACGAGGTTCAAGTGCCGTCCAGAAAGTTGTGCGATCACTGTCGAAAACTTCTGTGAATTCCCAAGGGCTGGCTGGAAATGAAGCGTTTCTTATCCCTTTAACATTATTAGGATTTTGCTCGAAATAGATAACGTCAGAAAACTTTAGAATAGCGATGCCGCCGCCTGCCACAGGTGCAACCTCATAGCTAAGCAAGAGATCCTCTCCGTCGCTGAACAGGGCAGGAACATCAACCGTTCCAATCTCCGGAAAAGTCTCCTTGGGGTGGGCGCCTTTCATGACTTGTCCTCAAGTTTACGGTAAGGTCTCGCCGAGAGCGTAGAGAGGTGAACAAGACCGAACAAGCCTGCAATGCCACCGCGCGAGCAAAGCGCGACATTCTGCAGTTTGGGCTCAGAGCCGTAGCCCAAGCGGCGCACCACGAGGTATGCGCAAGCTCGGAGCGGACAATGCGCTCCGAGCAATGGCCCCTCCGGTCGCCCTGAAGCGGCCGGAAGGGCAGAGTTCATGGCGCGAGACGGGGCGAATCCCCCCGCCTCACTCCGCCATCAGCCGCGAGACGACGACCGTCACCTCGGGCTTCTTGCCGATCTCTTCCATCGTCACCTGACGCACGATGCGGCGCAGCGCCTCGTCCATCTTGTCGTCGCTCGCCACCACCTTGGCCGAGGCGCGTTCGAGGAATTCGGCCAGCTCGTCCTCCAGCCGCTCGACCAGATCGGCGCCGTTGCGGCCGGTTTCCGACAGGCCCATCAGCTCGACCCAGGCATCGCCGAGCGGCGCATCGTCCTCGTCGACGATCACGGTGATCAGCACATGGCCGTTCAGGGCCATCCGGATGCGGTCGCGCACCACGCCATCCATCGCACCGATCAGCACCGAGCCGTCGAGATAGATCCGCCCGGTGTCGATATATTCGACCACCTTCGGCGCCGGGCCGGTCAGGTCGATCATCGTGCCGTTCGTCGCCACTTCCGAGGCGATCCCCTTCGCCGTGCCAAGCTTCGCATGCTCGCGCAGGTGACGGTGCTCGCCGTGCATCGGGATCAGGATCTGCGGTCGCAGCAGGTCGTGCACCGCCTCGAGATCGGGGCGGTTCGCATGGCCCGAGACGTGGTAGAGCCCGTCGTGATCGTCGATCACGTCGACACCCATCTCGGAGAAGGCGTTGATGATGCGGATCACGCCGCGCTCGTTGCCCGGGATCACGCGCGAGGAGAACAGGAAGCTGTCGCCCGCCTTCATCTCGAGCCCGAGATACTTGCCGCGGCTGAACTGCGCCGTCGCCGCGCGCCGCTCGCCCTGGCTGCCGGTGACGATCAGCAGCAGGTTCTCGCGCGGAACCTCGACCGCATCCTCGGCCGAGATCGTGCCGGGCATGCCGATCAGCACGCCGGTCTCCTCGGCCGCACTCACCATCCGCTTCATCGCCCGGCCAAGCAGACAGACCGAACGGCCCGCGGCCTTGCCGGCCTCCGCGAGCGTCTTCAGCCGCGCCACGTTCGAGGCGAAGGTGGTCGCCACGACCATCCCCTTCTGCTCCGCGATCATCTTGCGCAGCGGCTCGACCAGCGTCGCTTCCGAGCGGCCGGGCGCGGGCGAGAAGACGTTGGTCGAGTCGCAGACCAGCACCTTCACCCCCTGCCCCTCATGCGCGATCTCGTGCCAGACCAGCGGATCGAAGGGCTCGCCGACAACCGGCGAGCCGTCGAGCTTGAAGTCGCCGGTGTGCACGATCCGCCCCGCGGGCGTGTCGATGATGAGCGCCGAGCTTTCCGGGATCGAATGGCTCAGCGGCACGAACTGCACCTTGAAGGGGCCGGCCTCGATCACCTGCGGGCGCGGCTCGACGACCTTCAGCACGTCGCTCGGCAGCCCCGCCTCTTCCATCTTCAGCGCGCCGATGCGGGCGGTGAACTTGCGCGCATACATCGTCTTCTTCAGCCGCGGCCACAGGTGCGGCAGCGCGCCGATATGGTCCTCGTGCGCGTGGGTGATGAAGATCGCCTCGATCCGGGCAGCGTTCTGTTCAAGCCAGGCGCTGTCGGCCATGATCACATCCACCCCCGGGGTGCTGTCCATGTCCGGGAAGGTCACGCCGAGGTCGATGACGATCAGCCGCTCCTTCCCTGCGGGCCCGTAGCCGTAGACATAGGTGTTCATGCCGATTTCGCCGGCACCACCAATGGGAAGATAGATCAGACGGTCACTCACGCGCCAAGCCCCTTGTTGTAATCGTTGATGAGCCGCAGCCCGTGCATGGTAAGGTCATCTTCGACCTTGTCAAAGAGATCGAAGCCCTGATCGAAGAGCGAGGCGAGACCGCCGGTGGCGATCACCCGCATCGGGCGGTCGCGCTCGGCGCGGATCTGCCGCACGACGCCTTCGACAAGGCCGATGTAGCCCCAGTAGATGCCCGACTGGATGCAGGCAACCGTGTTCGTGCCGATCACCCGCTCCGGATGGGTGATATCGACATGCGGCAGCGCCGCGGCCGCCATATGCAACGCCTCGAGGCTGAGATTCACCCCGGGCGCGATCACCCCGCCGATATAGGCGCCGTCGTCATCGACCACGTCGAAGGTGGTCGCGGTGCCGAAATCGACGACGATCAGGTTGCCGCCGTGCCGGTCATAGCCCGCAACCGTATTCACCAGCCGGTCGGGCCCGACCGTGGTGCCGGCATCGACGCGCGGCGCCACCGGCAGCTCGCAGCCCGGCTTGCCGACGACGAGCGGGCGGCAGTCGTAATAGCGGTTGCACAGCACGCGCAGGTTGAACACCACCCGCGGCACGGTCGAGGAGATGATCGCCTCGGTTACCTTGCCATCGATGTCATGCAGCTTCTTCAGCGTGTTGAGCCAGACGAAATACTCGTCGGCAGTGCGGCGGTGGTCGGTGGCGATGCGCCAGGTCGAGACGAAGTTCTTCCCGTCCCAGATCGAGAACACCGTGTTCGTGTTGCCGCAGTCGATGCAGAGAAGCATCTCTCCCCCCTTCAGAAGAAAATCTCGGCGGCGGAAATCGCCATCCGCCCGCCTGCCGTGCGCAGGATCATCGCGCCGGTCTCGTCGATCGTCTCGAAGATGCCCTCATGCGTCTCGGATCCGGTGCGCGCCACCAGCCGCTCGCCGAGCCGGGCGGCGCGGGCCAGCCAGGCGGCACGGATCGGCGCGAAGCCCTGGGTGGTGAATTGCCGCGCCAGCCGGTCGAAGGCCGGGGCGAGATGGGTCAGGAATTCCTCGGGTGCAATCACCAGACCGGTCTCGGCGCGCAGGCTCACCGGCGCCATCGCCCCCGCCTCGAGCGTGGTCGGATCGGGCGCCTCGGCCAGGTTCACGCCGATGCCGATCGCGAGCTGGCTGATCCGGCCGCCCTGCCCCAAGCTTTCGAGCAGGATCCCCGCGATCTTGCCACCGTTCAGGAGCACGTCGTTCGGCCATTTGATCGACAGCCGCGCATGTGGCCCGGCGACACGGGCAAGCGCCTCTTCGAGCGCGAGCGCCGCGACGAAGGAATAAAGCGCCGCCTGCTGCGGGCTCACCTGCGGATGAAAGACATAGGTGGCGGCGAAATTGCCGGCGGGCATCCGCCAGGGCCGGCCGCGGCGGCCGCGGCCGCCGCTCTGCTCGAGGCCCAGAATCCACGCAGGCCCCGCAAGGTGCGGGGCCAGCCGGGCCGCTTCGGACATGGTGCTGTCCACCCGGCCGAGGACGTGGCGCGCCACGCCCTCAGGCCAATCGGTGCGATCAGTGGACAAGTGCCGCTGCCGCCGCCTGCGCGGCGCCCTCGAGACCGAAGAGGTTCATCGCGCCCGCCACCATGACGAAGGCCGAAGCCATCAGCAGCACCCATTGCACCGCCGGCATCCGGCTGTCGAGCGCCTCGGTCTCGGTGCCGAAGTACATGTAGTAGACGATGCGCAGATAGTAGAAGGCCGCGATCACCGAGGCGACGACGCCGAGCACCGCGACCCAGGTGTAGCCCGCGAACAGCGCCGCCTTGATCACCGCGAACTTGGCGAAGAAGCCAAGCATCGGCGGCACGCCGGCGAGCGAGAAGAACAGCACCAGAAGCGCCAGCGCCTTCAGCGGTTCGGCCTTCGACAGCATGTTGAGCGCCGAGATGTCGGTCACCGGCTGGCCGTCGCGCTCCATCGCCAGGATGAAGGCGAAGACGCCGACGTTCATCGCGATGTAGATCGACATGTAGATCAGCGTCGCTTCCACGCCCGCCTCGGTCCCGGCCAGCACGCCCATCAGCGCAAAGCCCATGTGGGTGATCGAGGAATAGGCCATCAGGCGCTTGATGTTCTTCTGCCCGATCCCGGCGATCGCGCCGAGGAACATCGAGGCGACGGCGAGGAGCGCAATCAACTGGCCCCAGTCGTTCGGCACATGGCCGAAGGCGTCGTAGACAAGGCGCGCAATCAGCGCCATCGCGGCCATCTTCGGCGCGGTGGCGAAGAAGGCGGTGACCGGCGTCGGCGAGCCTTCATAGACGTCGGGGGTCCACATGTGGAACGGCACCGCCGAGACCTTGAAGGCGAGACCGGCGATCATGAACACCATGCCGAAGAGCACGCCGAGCGGCAGGTGGCCGGCCTCGACCACCGAGATGATGCCGGCGAAATTCGTGGTGCCGGCAAAGCCGTAGGTCAGCGAGGCGCCATAGAGCAGCAGCCCCGAGCTGAGCGAGCCCAGCACGAAGTATTTCAGACCGGCTTCCGACGAGCGCTCGGAGTCGCGGCGCAGCGCGGCGACGACGTAGAGCGACAGCGACATCAGCTCGAGCCCGAGATAGAGCGACATCAGATCGCCCGCCGAGACCATCATCATCATGCCGATGGTGGCGAGGACGACGAGGATCGGGAACTCGAAGCGCAGCAGGCCGCGGCGCACGAGGTAATCGGCGCTCATCGCGAGGATGGCCGCGGCCGAGAACAGGATCGCGACCTTCGAGAAGCGCGCGAAGGGATCGTCGAGGAAGAGGCCGCCGAAGGCGTCACGCGCCCCCGAACCGCCGACCCCGATCCAGAAGCCGATCACCAGCAGCACCGCCACCGTCGCCCAAAGGATCGCCGGGCCAACCTTGTCCTTGCCGGTCCAGACGCCGGCGAGCAGCGCCGCCATCGCGTAGACGGCCAGCAGGAACTCCGGCAGGACCGTGGAGAAATCCGCAGAAGTCATCGTTTTTTCTCCCTCAGTGACCGGCAAGCGCCGCGAGATCGGCGGGCAGGCTGGCGTGATAGTTCTGGATCAGCTGGGCCACCGAGGGCCCGATGATGTCGAGGATCAGGTTCGGGCAGAAGCCGAGGATCAGCGTCGCAGCGATGAGCGGCGCGAAGATCGCCTTCTCGCGGGTGCTCATGTCCTGGATCGTCTTCAGGCTTTCCTTGATGAGTTCGCCGAAGATGACCCGGCGATAGAGCCACAGCGCGTAGGAGGCCGACAGGATCACGCCCGTCGCCGCCACCAGCGCCACCCAGGTGTTGACCTGGAAGGTGCCCATCATGGTCAGGAATTCACCGATGAAGCCCGAGGTGCCCGGCAGGCCGATGTTGGCCATGGTGAAGAACATGAAGACCAGCGCATAGCGCGGCATCCGCACCGCAAGCCCGCCATAGGCGTCGATCTCGCGGGTGTGCATCCGGTCGTAGATCACGCCGACCGCAAGGAACAGCGCCCCCGAGACGAAGCCGTGGCTCAGCATCTGGAAGATCGCGCCGTCGACGCCCTGCTGGTTCGCCGCGAAGATGCCCATGGTGACATAGCCCATGTGCGCCACCGACGAATAGGCGATCAGCTTCTTCATGTCGGATTGCGCAAGTGCCACCAGCGAGGTGTAGACGATGGCGATCGCCGACATCCAGAACACCACCGGGGTCATCACCTCAGCGCCCACCGGGAACATCGGCAGCGAGAAGCGCAGGAAGCCGTAGCCGCCCATCTTCAGCATCACCGCCGCCAGGATCACCGAGCCCGCCGTCGGCGCCTGAACGTGCGCGTCGGGCAGCCAGGTGTGCACCGGCCACATCGGCATCTTCACCGCGAAGGAGGCGAAGAAGGCGAGGAACAGCAGCGTCTGCATGCCGCCGACGATGTGGAAGCCCAGCACCGAGAAGCTGTCGGTCGGGAACTTGTGGGTCAGCAGCGTGACGATGTCGGTGGTGCCCGCATCCATGTACATCGCGACCATCGCCACCAGCATCAGCACCGAGCCGAGGAAGGTGTAGAGGAAGAACTTGAAGGTCGCGTAGATCCGGTTCGGCCCGCCCCAGATGCCGATGATCAGGAACATCGGGATCAGCGAGGCTTCGAAGAACAGGTAGAACAGCACCAGATCCAGCGCGGTGAACACACCGATCATCAGCCCCTCGAGCGCGAGGAAGGCGATCATGTATTCCTTGACCCGCTTCTCGACGTGCCAGGCCGAGGCGATGGTCAGCGGCATCATGAAGGTGGTAAGCAGCACGAACAGGATCGAGATCCCGTCGACGCCCATCTTGTACTTCAGGCCCATGATCCAGTCGCGCTCTTCGAGGAACTGGAAGCCGGGGTTCGAGGCATCAAAGCCACCAAGCAGGAACAGCGAGATCAGGAACGTTGCCGAGGTGATCAGCAGCGCCGCCCATTTCGCATTGCGGTCCGCCGCGGGCGTTCCGCCCTTCAGCACCAGCGCCAGGATCGCCGCCGATACCAGGGGAGTGAACGTGATGATGGAAAGAAGGTTTTCCATTAGTGAGACCCCCCGGTCAGGACGACCCAGAACATGAGCACCACGATGCCGATGACCATGGCGAAGGCGTAGTGGAAGAGATAGCCGGACTGCACGCGGCCGGCCAGCCGGGTGAGCGCCGGCACGATGCCGAGCGCGACCCCGTTGATCGCCCCGTCGATGGTGGCGCCGTCGCCCTTCTTCCAGAAGAAGGCGCCGAGCCATTTGGCCGGACGGATGAAGATGAAGTTATAGAGCTCGTCGAAGTACCACTTGTTCAGCAGGAAGCGGTAGAGCCCCGGCTGCGCCTTGGCGAGCTTCGACGGCAGCGCCGGGTTGACGATGTAGAACAGCCACGACAGCGTCAGACCGATCAGCATCGCGACGAAGGGCGAGACCTTGGCCCAGACCGGCGCCGCATGGGCGTCTTCCATCACCTTGGTGCTCTCCTCGCTCATGTAGAGCGCGCCCTGCGGAGCATGGCCCTCGGCCATCGCATGGCCTTCGGTCGCAGCGACGGCATCGCCTTCGCCTTCGGTCGCCGGCACCTCGGTCGTCACGGCATCCGCGGTCACAGCGGGTTCCGCCGCCGGTTCTGCAGCGGCTTCGGCCATCTGCGCCTCGTGCTGCGGCATGCCGAAGAAGGCGAGCATCTTGTCGTGATTGCCGAAGAAGCTGTTGTACCAGACCATGCCGGCGAAGATCGCGCCGATGGCCAGCACGCCAAGCGGCACCAGCATCACCATCGGGCTTTCATGCGCGTGCTCATGGGTGTGGTGATCGCCCTTCTCCTTGCCGAAGAAGGTCATGAAGATCAGCCGCCAGGAGTAGAACGAGGTGAAGCCCGCGGCGATCACCAGCATCCAGAAGGCATAGCCGGACCCCGAGCCGAAGGCGCTCTCGATGATCGCGTCCTTCGACAGGAAGCCCGCGAAGCCGATCGAGGTCAGCGGCACGCCGACGCCGGTGATGGCGAGGGTGCCGATCACCATGATCCAGTAGGTGAAGGGGATCTTCTTGCGCAGCGCCCCGTAGTTACGCATGTCCTGCTCGTGGTGCATCGCGTGGATCACCGAGCCCGCACCGAGGAACAGCATCGCCTTGAAGAAGGCGTGGGTCAGCAGGTGGAACATCGCCGCCGAGTAGATGCCGACGCCCGCCGCCACGAACATGTAGCCAAGCTGCGAACAGGTCGAATAGGCGATGACGCGCTTGATGTCGTTCTGCACGAGGCCCACAGTCGCCGCGAAGAAGGCTGTGGTGGCACCGATGTAGACGATGAACATCTTCGCCTGCGGCGCGAATTCGTAAAGCGGCGACATCCGCGACACCAGGAACACGCCCGCGGTCACCATCGTCGCGGCGTGGATCAGCGCCGAAACCGGCGTCGGGCCTTCCATCGCGTCCGGCAGCCAGGTGTGCAGGAACAGCTGCGCCGATTTGCCCATGGCACCGATGAACAGCAGCACCCCGATCAGGTTCGCCGCGTTCCAGTCGCGCCACAGGAAGTGGAGGTTCTCCTGGGCGAGCGTCGGCGCGGCCGCGAAGACCTCGTCGAATTTCAGCGTGCCGGTCAGGTAGAAGATCGCGAACATGCCGAGCAGGAAGCCGAAGTCGCCGACGCGGTTGACCACGAAGGCCTTGATCGCCGCGGCGCCGGCCGAGGGCTTCTTGTAGTAGAAGCCGATCAGCAGATAGGACGCGAGACCCACGCCTTCCCAGCCGAAGAACATCTGCACCAGACTGTCCGCGGTCACCAGCGACAGCATGGTGAAGGTGAAGAGCGACAGATAGGCGAAGAAGCGCGCCTTGTAGGGCTCGTCATGACCCCAGGCCGGGTCATGCGCCATGTAGCCCCAGCTGTAGAGGTGCACCAGCGCCGAGACCGTGGTGACGACGATCAGCATGATCGCGGTCAGCCGGTCGAGCCGGATGCCCCAGCTGACATCGAGCGCGCCGGAGCGGATGAAGTCGAACAGGTGGATGTGGCGGGTGACGCCGTCGAAGCCGAGGAAGGTGACCCAGCTCAGCGCGCAGGCGAGGAACAGGAGGCCCGTGGTCAGTGCCATCGCCCCCTTCTCGCCGATCAGCCGCCAGCCGAAGCCGCCGACGACCGCCCCCAGAAGGGGTGCCAGAAGAATGATCGTTTCCATGAGCACTTACCCCTTCATCACGTTGACGTCTTCCACGGCGATCGAGCCGCGGTTGCGGAAGAAGACCACGAGGATCGCGAGGCCGATCGCCGCCTCGGCGGCGGCCACGGTCAGCACGAACATCGTGAAGACCTGCCCCACCAGATCGCCCGAGAAGGACGAGAAGGCGACGAGGTTGATGTTCACCGCAAGCAGCATCAGTTCGATCGACATCAGGATGACGATGACGTTCTTGCGGTTCACGAAGATCCCGAAGATCCCGGTGACGAACAGCACCGCCGCCACGCCCAGATAATGTTCAAGTCCGATCATCGCTGTCCCTCCGGGGCGCGCGCCCCGTTTTCCCTTGCCCGTTTCGTTCTTCGCAGCAGCTCATCACAGCCCCTGCCCCGGTTTCACATCCACCAGCTCGAGCGACTTCGCCGGATCGCGGTGCATCTGCGCGATCACGCTCTGCCGCTTGATGTCGGTACGGTGGCGCAGCGTCAGCAGGATCGCCCCGATCATCGCAACCAGCAGGATCAGACCCGACGCCTGGAACAGGTAGATGTACTTGTCATAGATCAGCAGCCCGAGCGCCTCGGTGTTCTGCACGCCCTCGGGGGTGGGCGCCGCATGCAGCGCCTGCGCGCCGTCGGCCGACTGCCAGGCGCCGAAGCCCATGCCGAGCATCAGCAGCATGATCACGCCCATCAGCAGACCAAGCGGCATGTAGCGCACCAGCTCGCCCTTCAGCGCGGCGAAGTCGACGTCGAGCATCATCACCACGAAGAGGAAGAGCACCGCGACCGCGCCGACATAGACGATGATCAGCAGCATCGCGACGAATTCCGCGCCCAGCAGCACGAACAGCCCCGAGGCCGAGAGGAAGGTCAGGATCAGCCAGAGCACCGAATGCACGGGGTTCTTGGACAGGACCACCATCAGGCCCGCGACCACCGCGACCACGGCGAAGAGGTAGAATGCAAACACCGTCATGTGTTTTCCCCCGATTTTTCGTCAAACACCGAGCGCGCGATCTCCAGCGCCCGGGTCATGGCGGGAACGCCGCCGAACATGCTCATCTGGAAGATCACCTCGGCGATCTCCCGCTGCGAGGCGCCCGCCTCCATCGCGTGACGGATGGCCAGACGCAGCTGTGCATCCGCCTGCGCGCCCAGCACGGTGAGCGCCGCGATCGTCACCAGCAGGCGCGTGCGCGCGTCCAGCCCCTCGCGGTTGAAGGTCTTGCCGAACCACATCTCCATCATGTCCTTCGACATGGTGGGGATGAGCTTTTCGAAGGCGACGGGGTTGAAACTTTCCAAAGCCGGGTTGAACAGGCGGGCCATCTCCGCCCCCTGCTCCATCATCGCCGAGAACAGTTTCGAGAATTCCTCGGTCATCTGTAGGGCGCATCCAGCTCGAGGTTGCGGGCGATCTCGGATTCCCAGCGGGCGCCGTTATCGAGAAGCTTCGCCTTGTCGTAGAACAGCTCCTCGCGGGTCTCGGTGGCGAATTCGAAGTTCGGCCCCTCGACGATCGCATCGACCGGGCAGGCTTCCTGGCAGAAGCCGCAGTAGATGCACTTCGTCATGTCGATGTCGTAGCGCGTGGTGCGGCGCGAGCCGTCCTCGCGCGGTTCGGCATCGATGGTGATCGCCTGGGCGGGGCAGATCGCCTCGCACAGCTTGCAGGCGATGCAGCGCTCTTCCCCGTTCGGATAGCGGCGCAGCGCGTGCTCGCCGCGGAAGCGCGGGCTGAGCGGCCCCTTCTCGTGCGGGTAATTGATCGTGGGCTTGGGCGCCACGAAGTACTTCATGCCCAGGCCGAAACCCTTGAAGAAGTCGAACAGCAGGAAATATTTGGCCGCGCGTGCGTAATCGAAAGCCATGGATCAGCCCCCCATCGTCCAGCGGGCCCAGAAGGCGCCGAGGACCTCATATTTCGCCAGGAATGCCACGATCACCACCCAGGCGAGCGACATCGGCAGGAACACCTTCCAGCCGATCCGCATCAGCTGGTCGTAGCGGTAGCGCGGCACGATCGCCTTCACCATCGCGAAGATGAAGAAGCACAGCAGCATCTTGCCCACCAGCCACAGCACGCCGTCGGGCAGGCCGGGGATCGGGCTGAGCCAGCCGCCGAGGAACAGCAGCGAGACAAGCGCGCACATCAGCACCACCGCCATCAGCTCGCCGATCATGAACAGCAGGAACGGCGTCGAGCTGTATTCGACCTGATAGCCGGCGACGAGTTCCGATTCAGCTTCGGGAAGGTCGAAGGGCGGACGGTTGGTCTCGGCCAGCGCCGAGATGAAGAACAGCGCCACCATCGGCAGGTGGGGCAGCCAGTACCAGCCGAAGATGCCGTAGCTGGTCTTCTGCGCCTCGACGATCGCGCCGAAGTTCATCGAGCCGGTCGAGATGATCACGCCGATGATGATCAGGCCGAGCGAGACCTCGTAGGAGATCATCTGCGCGGCCGAGCGCAGCGAGCCGAGGAACGGGTATTTCGAGTTCGACGCCCAGCCCCCCATGATCACGCCGTAGACCTCGAGCGAGGAGACCGCGAAGATGTAGAGGATCGCGACGTTGATGTCCGAGATCACCCAGCCGGTGTTGAACGGGATCACCGCCCAGGCGATCACCGGCAGGATGAAGCTCAGCATCGGAGCGATGAAGTAGACCGCCTTGTCGGCGCCCGCCGGCACGACGATTTCCTTCACGATATACTTCAGGAAGTCGGCGAAGCTCTGCAGCAGGCCGAAGGGGCCCACCACGTTCGGACCGCGACGGATCTGCACCGCCGCCCAGACCTTGCGGTCGGCATACATCAGAAAGGCCAGCGCCACGAGGATGCAGACCGTGACCAGAAGGCACTGCCCGAGGATGAGCAGGAAAGTGCCAAAAGGTGTTGCAAGAAACTCAGCCATTTTGTCCCTCAGACCGCCTTGTCTTTCAAACCGTCGGTATACCTTGATCCGCGCAGTCGCCGACCGTCACCTGAGCGTCGATCGTCTTCAGTCCGCGGGGCAGAGCGGCGGAGATCAGATAGACCGCATCCGCCTGCCAAGTTCCGTTTTCATGGTCGATCTTCGTGCGGATGTGCCGCGCGAAGCCGTAGCCGCGGATCAGCGCATATTGCGCCGCCGCACAGGTGGCATAGCTCACCACCGCCCTGTCGTCCCCCGCTCCGCGCAGCGCGACGCGAAAATCGACCAGATCGCCCTCGAGGAGACGGGTCTCGACCCCCTCATAGACGATCTTCGAGGGCGCAGCCCCTTCCGCCGGCGCGCAGGCCGCCAGCCCGGCCAGAAGGCCGGGGGCGATGCGCGCGAGGGGGAAAAGCTGCGCCATTCGTGTCACTCCGCCGCAAGCGCCGGACCGGTCGCGCGCGCCTTGGCAAGGGCCGAGCATTCGGCCATCACCACTGAGGCCCGCGCGATCGGGTTGGTCAGGAAGAAGTCGCTGACCGCCGGGCGGAAGCTGGCTACGCCCATGTCGCGCAGTGCGACCGGGGTCCAGCCGTTCGCCGGCACGGTGTCGAGCTGGGCCAGATGCGGCACCGCCGCGATCAGCGCCTTACGCAGAGCGGCCAGCGTGTTCCACGGCTGGGTACGGCCAAGCTCGGCCGACAGCGCGCGCAGGATCGCCCAGTTCTCCTTCGCCTCGCCGGGCGCAAAGCCCGCGCGGAAGGCGAGCTGCGGCCGGCCCTCGGTGTTGACGAAGAGGCCGTTTTCCTCGGTGTAGGCGGCGCCCGGCAGGATGATGTCCGCCCGGTTCGCGCCGCGGTCGCCGTGGCTGCCCTGATAGATCACGAAGGGGCCGCCTTCCGAGCGCGGGGTGATTTCCACCTCGTCAGCGCCGAGGTTGTAGATCACCTCGACACCTTCGACCGCGGCGAGAAGCCCGCCCTCGGTCACCGCGCCCACGTCCATCGCGCCGACGCGACCGGCCGCGGTGTGCAGCATCATGTACTTGCCGCCGAGCTTCTCGGCGAGCGCCATCGCATGGGCGATCACCGCCTCGCCATCGGCTTCCGAGACGGCGCCCTGCCCGACGATGACGAGCGCGCCCTCGACCGGGGTGGCCGCAGCCAGGGCCTTGGCGAGCGCCGCGCGGTCATTGCCAAGCGCGGTGTAATCATAGGTCAGATCGGCTTCGGGCCCGATCAGCGAGACCGTCGCGCCATGCGACCAGGCCTTGCGGATGCGCGCGTTCAGCACCGGCGCCTCGTTGCGCGGGTTGGTGCCGATCAGCACGATCTGCTTGGCGTTGTCGATATCCGCGATCGCGGCGGTGCCGACATAGGCCGAGCGGTTGCCCACCGGCAGGCGCGCGCCGTCGGTGCGGCACTCGACCGAACCGCCAAGGCCCTCGACCAGCTGCTTGAGCGCGAAGGCCGCCTCGACCGGGGCGAGATCGCCCACCAGGCCCAGCACTTTCTTGCCGGCCATCGCCGCGGCGGCAGCGGCCAGCGCCTCGCCCCAGCTTGCCTTGCGCAGCTTGCCGTTCTCGCGGATGTAGGGCGTGTCAAGCCGCTGCCGGCGCAGACCGTCCCAGATGAAGCGGGTCTTGTCCGAGATCCATTCCTCGTTCACCGCGTCGTTGTTCCGCGGCAGGATGCGCATCACTTCGCGGCCCTTGGTGTCGATGCGGATGTTCGAGCCGAGCGCGTCCATCACGTCGATCGATTCCGTCTTCGTCAGTTCCCAGGGGCGGGCGGTGAAGGCATAGGGCTTCGAGGTCAGCGCGCCGACCGGGCACAGGTCGATGATGTTGCCCTGCAGATTGCTGTCGAGCGTCAGGTTCAGATAGCTGGTGATCTCGCTGTCCTCGCCACGCCCGGTCTGGCCCATCTGGGTGATGCCGGCGACTTCCGAGGTGAAGCGCACGCAGCGGGTGCAGCTGATGCAGCGGGTCATGCAGGTCTTCACCAGCGGCCCGAGGTTCAGGTCTTCCGAGGCGCGCTTCGCCTCGCGGTAGCGGCTGAAGTCCACCCCGTAAGCCATTGCCTGGTCTTGCAGATCGCATTCGCCGCCCTGGTCGCAGATCGGGCAGTCGAGCGGGTGGTTGATGAGCAGGAACTCCATCACCCCTTCGCGCGCCTTCTTCACCATCGGCGAGTTGGTCTTGATCACCGAGGGCTCGCCGTTCGGGCCCGGGCGCAGGTCCTTGACCTGCATCGCGCAGGAGGCAGTGGGCTTCGGCGGGCCGCCGACGACTTCGACAAGGCACATGCGGCAGTTGCCCGCGATCGACAGCCGCTCGTGATAGCAGAAGCGCGGCACCTCGATCCCGGCCTGCTCGCAAGCCTGGATGATCGTCAGGTTCGGATCAACCTCGACCTCGTGGCCGTCGATGATGATTTTGCGCGTATTCGACATGTGTCTGATCCGTCACTTGGCTCGGGCGCGGAGGCCCGCGCGTTGAATGGTGGTCGGGGCCGTCATGCGCAGCCCCCCGGGAAGATCCAGGCGCCATCCCGGAAATTGTCCTCGGTGCCGGTGACGGCCCCGTTCGCGCCACAGAAGGAATTGGCCGCGCGTTTCGCCTCGGCCCCGTCGGAGTTGGTGAAGGGCGTGCCCGCGCGCTTCACGATCAGCTCTCCGCCCTGCCCCTTCAGCGCGGTATAGCCCGCCAGCCCCAGAGGCGCCGGTTCCGACGTCTTGGGCGCCGGCGCGGCGCACCCCGCGAGCGCTGCCAGCGCCGCGATGTACATCATCCGCCCCATGCCCCGCCCGATCATCATCGCCGCAGTCACCTCCACACCAGAATGCCCGGGACAATCGCCTTGCGCAGACCGCCATCGTCCCAAAGCACATGAGCGTGGTCATCCTGATTGATCTGCATCGACACCCGCCGGTGGTCGCCCTGGGGCAGAAGCGCGCCCGCGTTGACCTCGAAGGTCCGCCCGTCGGGCTGGCTGCAGCGGAAGGCGACCTTTGCCGTGTCACCCTTGATCTTGAACTCGATCTCGCGGCCGGTCCGCATCGTCACCTTGCCCGTGGTGTTGAAGATCTTGCAGGTCGTGCCTTGCGGGAAAAACCCGAAATCGACCGTCAACACATCGGTCGCCGCGAAAGCCGGAGTGGCAGTCGCGAGCATCGCAGCGAATATGAGGGCCGGCGCACGCATCATCATTCCGCCGCCATCGCGCCCATGCGCCCGGTCTTGCGGGCCTTGATGCGGTCCTCGATTTCTTCGCGGTAGTGCCGGATCAGGCCCTGGATCGGCCAGGCGGCGGCATCGCCGAGCGCACAGATGGTGTGGCCCTCGACCTGCTTCGTCACGTTGAAGAGCATGTCGATCTCCTCGATCTCGGCTTCGCCGGTGACCAGGCGGTCCATCACCCGCATCATCCAGCCGGTGCCTTCGCGGCAGGGCGTGCACTGGCCGCAGCTCTCGTGCTTGAAGAACTTCGCCAGACGCCAGATCGCCTTGATGATGTCGGTCTGCTGATCCATCACGATCATGCAGGCGGTGCCGAAGCTCGACTTCAGCTCGCGCATGCCGTCGTAATCCATGATCGCATCTTCGCACAGCGCCGCCGGCAGCACCGGGCAGGACGCGCCGCCGGGGATCACCGCCTTCAGGTTCTTCCAGCCGCCGCGCACGCCACCGCCATGTTTCTCGATCAGTTCCTTCATCGAGATCGACATCGATTCCTCGATGACGCAGGGGGTGTTGATGTGGCCCGACATGGCAAACAGCTTGACGCCGGTGTTGTTCGGGCGGCCGAACGAGGCATACCAGTCCGCGCCGCGGCGCAGGATGGTCGGCACGACGGCGATCGACTCGACGTTGTTCACCGTGGTCGGGCAGCCATAGAGGCCCGAGCCCGCCGGGAACGGCGGCTTCATCCGCGGCATCCCCTTCTTGCCCTCGAGGCTTTCGAGCAGCGCGGTTTCCTCGCCGCAGATATAGGCGCCGGCACCGTGGTGCAGGTAGACGTCATAATCGAAGCCCGACTTGCAGGCGTTCTTGCCGATCAGCCCCGCCTCGTAGCATTCGTCGATCGCCTGCTGCAGCGCTTCCTTCTCGCGGATGTATTCGCCGCGGATGTAGATATAGGCGGCGCTCGCGCCCATGGCGCAGCCGGCGATCAGCGCGCCCTCGATCAGCGTGTGCGGATCGTGGCGCATGATCTCGCGGTCCTTGCAGGTCGCGGGTTCGGATTCGTCGGCGTTGATGACGAGGAACGAGGGGCGGCCGTCCGACTGCTTCGGCATGAAGGACCATTTCAGCCCGGTCGGGAAGCCCGCACCACCGCGCCCGCGCAGGCCCGAGGCCTTCACCTGCTCGATGATCCAGTCGCGGCCATTGGCCAGGATGTTCGCCGTGCCGTCCCAGTGGCCGCGCATCATCGCGCCTTTCAGGGAGCGGTCGTGCATCCCGTAAAGGTTGGTAAAGATCCGGTCCTGATCTTTCAGCATGTCACTTCCCTCAGTTGCACGGCCACCGGTCACCCGGCCCCCGTTGCGCCCGAACCGGCGCGAAATCCCTTGTCGCCGCGGGCCAAAGCCTCAGCGGTCCTTGCCCGTCGCGGCAGCGGGAGGAGCGATCCCCTCCCCGTCCGCCGTCTTCCTCTCGGCCGCGGCCCGCGCCCGTTCGAGCGCCGCCGGCGGCAGGGCGAAGCGTCGGTCGAGCCCGTCGCAAAAGCCCCAGACGAAGACCGCCCCCGCAAGCAGGAAGGCGATCAGGCCGAGAAAGAGCGCTGCGCCGGGTCCGTGGGCCGGCTGGACGAGAAGACCGGTGACGAGGCCCGTGATCGCGCCCCATGTCCATGCCCTGATCCTGCAGCCCGCCTCGAACCCGCTCATCGTCTCCTTCCGGCCCTTGCGCCGTCTCCCGGGCCCCTACGGGCCCCGGGTCTCACTCCGTCGCGGCCTTCGCCGCCTTCTCCGCGGCCACCTGCTGCACGGCCGACTTCGGCCGCTCGGTGCCCATCATGCCGATCGGCGCGCGCTGGCCCGACATCTGCCACGGCGCGCGCAGCGCCACTTCGGTGCCGTCGATGCGCTTGATCGTGTCGCCGATCGAGACCGCAAGGCCCACGGTGGCGTTGAACTCTTCGCGCTCGCCCTTGCTGTCCAGCAGCGCGACCTGCTCGCCCGCCCGTTCCGACGAGAACCGGCCGGTCTGCGAGCCGGGGCGCGGGGTCTGGCCGGCGGCCATCGCGTCGATCAGCTTCGCGAGGCTCTCTTCGCTGAGATCCTCGTAATAGTCCTTGCCGATCGCCGCCATCGGCGCGTTCGCGCAGGCGCCGAGACATTCGACCTCTTCCCAGCTGAACTTGCCGTCGTTCGACAGTTCAAAGGCATGCGGCGCGATCTTTTCCTTGCAGACCCGGATCAGGTCCTCGGCGCCGCAGATCATGCACGAGGTGGTGCCGCAGACCTGGATATGGGCGACCGAGCCCACCGGAGCGAGCTGGAACATGAAGTAGAAGGTCGCAACCTCGAGCGCGCGGATATAGGGCATGCCCAGCATGTCCGCGACATATTCGATCGCCGGTTTCGACAGCCACCCCTCCTGTTCCTGCGCGCGGAACAGCAGCGGAATGATCGCCGAGGCCTGACGGCCCACCGGATACTTGGTGATCTGCGCCTCGGCCCAGGCGAGGTTCGCGGGCGTGAACTCAAACGCAGCGGGCTGCTCGTGATGAAGACGACGGAGCATTAGCGGTCAACCTCCCCGAACACGATATCGAGCGTGCCGATGATGGCCGAAACATCGGCGAGTTGGTGGCCACGGGAGATCTCATCCATCGACTGCAGATGCGAATAGCCCGGGGCGCGGATCTTGGCGCGGTAGGGTTTGTTGGTGCCATCCGACACCAGGAAGACGCCGAATTCGCCCTTCGGCGCCTCGACGGCGGCATAGACCTCGCCGGCCGGCACGTGGAAGCCCTCGGTGTAGAGCTTGAAGTGGTGGATCAGGCTTTCCATGTTGCGCTTCATGTCGCCGCGCTTCGGCGGGGTCATCTTGCCGCGCGCCAGCACGTCGCCCTGGTTCTCGGGCAGGCGCAGCTTGGCGATCGCCTGAAGGATGATCTTGGTCGACTCGCGCATCTCGGCCATGCGGACGAGATAGCGGTCATAGCAGTCGCCGTTCTTGCCGACGCAGACCTTGAAGTCGAACTCGTCATAGCATTCGTAGGGCTGGCTGCGGCGCAGGTCCCAGGCAAAGCCCGAGCCGCGCACCATCACCCCGGTATAGCCCCAGTCCGAGATTTCCTTCTCGGTGATGATCGCGATGTCGACGTTGCGCTGCTTGAAGATCCGGTTCTCGGTCAGCAGCCCGTCGATGTCGTCGAGCTTCTGCGGGAATGCCTTCGCCCAGGTCTCGATATCGTCGAGCAGCGCCGGCGGCAGGTCCTGATGGACGCCACCCGGCCGGAAGTAGTTCGAGTGCAGCCGCGCACCGCAGGCCCGCTCGTAGAAGATCATCAGCTTCTCGCGCTCTTCGAAGCCCCACAGCGGCGGGGTGAGCGCGCCGACGTCCATCGCCTGCGTGGTGACGTTCAGCAGGTGGTTCAGGATGCGGCCGATTTCCGAGTAGAGCACGCGGATCAGCTGCGCCCGCCGCGGCACCTCGGTGCCGGTCAGCCGCTCGATCGCGAGACACCAGGCGTGTTCCTGGTTCATCGGCGCGACATAGTCGAGACGGTCGAAATAGGGCAGGTTCTGCAGGTAGGTGCGGCTTTCCATCAGCTTCTCGGTGCCGCGGTGCAGCAGGCCGATATGCGGGTCCGCGCGCTCGACGATCTCGCCGTCAAGCTCGAGCACCATGCGCAGCACGCCGTGGGCCGCAGGGTGCTGCGGGCCGAAGTTGATGTTGAAGTTGCGGATGCGCTGTTCGCCCGTCAGCACATCGTGCGAACCGTCATCGTAGGAATTCTGCCGGATGTCGCCGTCCATGGTCCAACCTCTGTCTTGTCCTGTCCGCCGGGCCACGGGAGCCCGACGCGAGGATCAGCCCTGCTTCTCGTCGCCGGGCAGAATGTAATGCGCGCCTTCCCAGGGGGAGAGGAAGTCGAATTGCCGATATTCCTGCACCAGCTTCACCGGCTCGTAGACGACGCGCTTGAGCACCTCGTCATAGCGCACCTCGACATAGCCCGTGGTCGGGAAGTCCTTGCGCAGCGGGTGGCCGCGGAAGCCGTAGTCGGTGAGGATGCGGCGCAGGTCCGGGTGGTCCGAGAACAGGATGCCATACATGTCGAACACTTCGCGCTCGCACCAGTTGGCGTTCGGGAAGGCCTCGACGATCGACGGGCACATCTCGTCCTCGCGCAGCGCCGCCTTCACGCGGATGCGCTGGTTGCGCCACATCGACAGGAACAGCCAGACCATGTCGAAGCGCGCCGGACGTTCCGGCCAGTCAACGGCGGTCAGCTCGATCAGCGTCGAGAAGCGGCAGTTCGGATCGTCGCGCAGGAATTCCACGAACTCGAGGATCGAGCCGGGCGTAACGGTGACGCAAAGTTCGCCAAAGGCGATCTCGGTCTTCAGAACGTCGGCCGAGCGCTTGTGCTCGATGTGGGCGGCCAGTTCCTTCAGGGCTTCGTCGCTCATTCTTCTCTCCCCTCAGCGGACCAGCGTGCCGGTGCGGCGGATCTTCCGCTGCAGCTGCAAGATGCCGTAGAGCAGCGCCTCGGCCGAGGGCGGGCAGCCCGGCACGTAGATGTCGACCGGCACGATCCGGTCGCAACCACGCACCACCGAGTAGCTGTAGTGGTAATAGCCGCCGCCGTTCGCACAGGACCCCATCGAGATCACATAGCGCGGCTCCGGCATCTGGTCATAGACCTTGCGCAGCGCCGGCGCCATCTTGTTCGTCAGCGTGCCCGCGACGATCATCACGTCGGACTGGCGCGGCGAGGCGCGCGGCGCGGTGCCGAAGCGTTCGAGGTCATAGCGCGGCATCGAGACCTGCATCATCTCGACGGCGCAGCAGGCCAGACCAAAGGTCATCCAGTGCAGCGAGCCGTTGCGCGCCCAGTTGATCAGGTCTTCGGTCGAGGTCAGCAGGAACCCCTTGTCCTGCAGTTCCTTGTTCAGGGCCTGGGTCGCGGCCTCCTTGTCGGCCCCCGCGGTGTTGGCAGAAGTCATCACGCCCATTCCAGCGCCCCTTTCTTCCATTCATAGGCAAAGCCCACGGTCAGCACGCCGAGGAACACCATCATCGACCAGAAGCCCACCATGCTCAGCGAGCCGAAGGCCACCGCCCAGGGGAACAGGAAGGCCACTTCGAGGTCGAAGATGATGAACAGGATCGAGACGAGGTAGAAGCGCACGTCGAACTTCATGCGCGCGTCGTCGAAGGCGTTGAAGCCGCATTCATAGGCCGAGACCTTTTCCGGGTCCGGGTTGCGCACGGCCAGCACGACCGCGGCGAGGACCAGGACAAGCCCGAGCACGATGGCCAATGCAAGGAAGATGAGGATGGGAAGGTATTCACGCAGCATGTCGTGCACTGGTTGGCTCCCTTGTGACGCGACCGAGTGTCGCGCAGGTTCCGGCTGAGCGAGCAATATCGCCGCCTCCCCGCCGGGTCAACCGAGAGGCACCGCTTTCCGGTCCGAAAAGTTCAATTGGTATACCGATGCACACCGCTTCGGCAGCGACCGGGTTTGTGCCGCGACGGCAATGGGGCAAGGGCCCGCACGTCGAGGCGCGCGCGCCCGAAGCCCCGGCAATTCCGAGAGAATCCCTCGGGTCTGGCGCCCGGTCAGGCGCTCCAGCCGGGTTTGCGCCGATCGAAGAAGGCGGCGATTCCCTCGCCCGCCTCGGCGGTTTCCCAACGCGCGACGAGGGCGGCAATGGTCGCCTCCTGCACCGCGGCATCAATCGGCGGGGCCAGCCTCCGGATCAGCGCCTTGGCATCGGCGACGGCACCGGGCGCACAGCTGAGATAGGGCACGACCTCGGCCTCGACCGCGGCATCAAGATCCCCGGGCGCGACGACGCGGGCAAGAAGGTTCAGCGCCTCGGCCTCGATGGCCCCGAAGAGCCGCGCCGACATGAAGACGCGGCGCGCCTTCGCCGGGCCCATGCGGGCGACGACATAGGGCGAGATTGTCGCCGGCGTCAGGCCAAGCCGGGTCTCGGTCAGGCCAAAGCGCGCGCCGGTCACGCCGACCGCCACGTCGCACACCGACATCATGCCGATGCCGCCGCCGAAGGCGTTGCCCTGCACCCGGCCGATCACCGGCTTCGGGCAGCGGTCGAGCGCATTGAGCATGCCGGCGAGCCGTCGTGCCCCTGCGGCGCGTTCCTCGGCGCTGGCGTTCATCTGCGCCTGCATCCATTTCAGATCGCCGCCGGCGCAGAAGCTCTCGCCCTCGGCCGCAAGCACCACCACCCGCACCGCGGGATCGGCGCCAAGCGCACCGATGGCGGTGGTGATCTCGTCCATCATCTGCGCCGAGAGCGCATTGTGCTTCTCGGCACGCGCCAGCCACAGATGCGCGACGCCGCGCGCGTCGATCTCGGTCCGGATCGTCTCGGTCATTGCCCCTGCCCTCTCATTTCCCGCGCCAGCGTCGCCGCCGCGCCGATCACCTCCATGTCGAGCCCGGTCTCGTAGCCGCGCCCGGCAAGCCAGGCCGCCACCTTCTCGGTCGCGACATTGCCTTTCGCCCCCGGCGCATAGGGGCAGCCGCCAAGCCCGCCCACCGCGGCATCGAAGACCCGCAGCCCGGCGGCGAGCGCCGCCTCGATATTTTCCAGCGCCCGGCCCGCGGTGTCGTGGAAATGGCCCGCCAGGCGGTCCGCCGGCATCTCCTCGAGCACCGCCGCGAGCATCGCCGCGACGGTCTCGGGCCGGCCCTGCCCGATGGTGTCGCCCAGACTGACCTCGTAGCAACCCATCTCGCGCAGCGCCGCGACGACGCGGGCGACCGCCTCGGGCGGGGTCGGCCCGTCATAGGGGCAATCGGTGACGACCGAGACATAGCCGCGCACCGGCATCTCGTCGGCCTGCGCCGCCTGCATCACCGCGCGGAAACGATCAAGGCTTTCGGCGATCGAACAGTTCAGGTTCGCGCGCGAAAACCCCTCCGAGGCCGAGGCGAAGATCGCCACCTCGTCCGCGCCCGCCGCCCGCGCGCCCTCATAGCCCTTCAGGTTCGGGGTCAGCGCGGCATAGCGCACCCCGGGCGCGCGGGCGATGCCGGCCAGCACCTGCGCCCCGTCGGCCATCTGCGGCACCCATTTCGGGCTGACAAAAGAGGCGACCTCGATCCGGCGGAACCCCGCGCGGCTCAGGCAATCGACCAGCGCGATCTTCTCCGCCGTCGGGATCAGCCGCTTTTCGTTCTGCAGCCCATCGCGCGGGGCCATCTCGAAGATCTCGATCGTCTCAGCCATCGTTCAGCTCGTAGAAATCCTGGGTGTAGATCGCGCTCGCCCCGCCCTTCGCCACCGCGCGGCGATAGGCCGGGCGCGCCTTGCAGCATTCGGCCCAGACCGCGAGCGCCGGAAAGGCCTCGGGGCGGACGAAGCGAAACATCGCCTCGAGGTTGAATCCGAACATCACATCGGCTGCCGAGAAACCGTCAAGCAGCCAGTCGCGGCCGGCAAGATGCGACTCCATCGCGTTCATCGTCACCTCGAGCCGCTTCGTGTCGAGCTTCGTCAGCACCGCCGAACGCGCGCTTTCGGGGCGCAGGAAGATGTGGTGGATGTTCAGGTTCTGCAAGATGTTCGCCTGCGTCTCGGCGAAATGCAGCCATTGCAGGAAATCGGCGCGCTCGGGGGTTCCCGGACGCGGGGCAAGCCGGCCGCGGGTCTCGGTCAGATATTCGACGATCGCGCCCGACTCGAAGATCACCCGTCCGTCGATCTCGAGCGCGGGGACCCGCCCGGCGGGCGAAAGCGCGCGGAACTCGGGGCTGCGCAGGCCGCCGTCGGTGAGCGACCAGATCTTCAGATCGGCGCGCTCGCCGAGCTCCTCGAGCAGCCACAGCACCCGGAACGAGCGCGAGCCCGGAACGTGATGCAGGCGGATCATGCGGCCTCCTCCTCAGTCTCATCGGCAAGCCGGATCAGCGCCGCGCCGGCCTCGACCTGCGCGCCCGCCTCGACCAGCACCTCGGCCACGGTGCCCGCGCGGGCGGCGAGCATCGTGTGCTCCATCTTCATCGCCTCGAGCACGGCAAGCCGGTCGCCCTCGGCCACCGCCTGCCCGGCCGCGACGTAGACCGCCTTCACCAGCCCCGGCATCGGCGCAAGCGTCAGCCCCGAGGCCGGCCCTTCCGAGCGACGCGCGAGCGGATCGGGCCGGCCGAAGCGATAGGCCGCGCCCATGAAGACGGTGACCTCGTCAGCGCCGACATGGAAACGCGCGCCGGTCTTCGCGCCCTCGACCCACCAGCCGTCGGGACGCAACACGCAGTCCTGCGTGGTGCCCGCCACCGTCACCGCGACCCGCCCGGGCCCGGTCACGGCAAGGTGTGCCGGCTCCTCGAAGGGCACGGCGCGCATCAGCGGCGCCCAGAGGCTGAAGCCCGGCCCCGTTCCCTCGGCCAGCCCCGCCGCGGCGATCACCGCAAGCGCACGCGCCGCCGCGGGCGGTTCGCAGGCCGCGGTCAGCGCGTCGATCTCGCGCCCGATCAGCCCGGTGTCGACATCGCCCGCGGCAAAGCCCGGGTGGCGGGCGAGCGCCCCCAGAAAGCCGAGGTTCGTCACCGTGCCCGCGACCTCAGTCTGTTCCAGCGCGCGCGCAAGCTGCGCCAGCGCCACCGCGCGGGTCGGGCCATGCGTCACCACCTTGGCGATCATCGGGTCATACCAGGGGCTGATCGTGTCGCCGGCGCGCACGCCAGTCTCGATCCGCGCCGCGCCGAAGCTGAGGTGGGCCAGGGTGCCGGTCGCGGGCAGGAAGCCTGCCGGCACGTCCTCGGCGTAAAGCCGGGCCTCGAAGGCGTGGCCGGTGATCGTCAGCTCGTCCTGGCGCAGCGGCAAGGGCTCGCCCGCCGCCACCCGCAGTTGCCATTCGACCAGATCGACGCCGGTGATCGCCTCGGTTACCGGATGCTCGACCTGAAGGCGCGTGTTCATCTCCATGAACCAGAAGCGGTCCTCGCGCAGCCCCTCGGAGGCGTCGACGATGAACTCGATCGTGCCGGCGCCGCTGTAACCGATCGCCTCGGCCGCGCGCACGGCGGCCTGCCCCATCGCGGCGCGCATTTCGGCGGTCATGCCCGGCGCGGGAGCCTCCTCGATCACCTTCTGGTGGCGGCGCTGCAGCGAGCAGTCGCGTTCGAAGAGGTGCACCGCCGAGGTGCCGTCGCCGAAGACCTGCACCTCGATGTGGCGCGGCTTCTCGACGTATTTCTCGATCAGCACCGCGGGATTGCCGAAGGCAGTCAGCGCCTCGCCCTGCGCGCTTGCCAGCGCAGCGGCGAAATCGGCGGGCCGGTCGACGCGGCGCATGCCCTTGCCGCCGCCGCCCGCGACCGCCTTGATGAGGACCGGATAGCCCACCGCCTCTGCCGCACCAGAGAGATGCTCGGGGTCCTGGTTCGCGCCGTGATAGCCCGGCACGACCGGCACGCCCGCCTGCGCCATCAAGGCCTTCGCCGCGTCCTTCAGCCCCATCGCCCGGATCGCATCGCCCGAGGGGCCGATGAAGACCAGCCCCGCCGCCTCGACCGCATCGACGAACTCGGGGTTTTCCGACAGGAACCCATAGCCCGGGTGGATCGCCTCGGCCCCCGTGGCCCGCGCCGCGGCGATGATCGCCTTGCCGCGCAGATAGCTGTCACGCGGCGCCGGGCCGCCGATCAGAACGGCCTCGTCGGCAAGGGCGACATGGCGCGCGCCGGCGTCGGCCTCGGAATAGACGGCAACGGTCGCCACGCCCATGCGGCGCGCGGTGTCGATGACGCGACAGGCAATCTCGCCGCGGTTGGCGATCAGGATCTTTCGGAACATCGGCTCCTCCCAAGCTTGGATGTCGGAGGGGGCGCTGCCCCCGCTCCTGCGGAGCCCCCCGAGGTATTTTCGCCAAGAAGAAAGCCCTGCGCTTCTTCCTGGTCCAAATACCTCCGCCGGAGGCATTGAAGTCACATGCGGAACAGGCCGAAGCGCGTCGGTTCGACCGGGGCGCAGAGGCTCGCCTGCAGGCTGAGCGAGAGCACCTGACGGGTCTTGCGCGGATCGACCACGCCGTCGTCCCACAGCCGCGCCGAGGCATAGAGCGGGTGGCTTTGGCGCTCGAACATCTCGATCGTCGGGCGCTTGAACGCGGCCTCTTCCTCGGCCGACCAGCTGCCGCCCTTGCGCTCGATCCCCTCGCGGCGCACGGTGGCAAGCACCCCTGCCGCCTGCTCGCCGCCCATCACCGAAATCCGCGAATTGGGCCAGCTCCACAGGAAGCGCGGCGAATAGGCGCGCCCGGCCATGCCGTAATTGCCGGCGCCGAAACTGCCGCCGACCAGCATGGTGATCTTCGGCACCGAGGTGGTGGCGACGGCGGTCACCATCTTCGCGCCGTGGCGCGCGATGCCCTCGTTCTCGTATTTGCGGCCGACCATGAAGCCGGTGATATTCTGCAGGAAGATCAGCGGGATCGCGCGAGCCGAGCAAAGCTCGATGAAATGCGCGGCCTTCTGCGCGGCCTCGGAAAAGAGCACGCCGTTGTTCGCGACGATGCCCACCGGGCAGCCCTCGAGATGGGCGAAACCGGTCACGATCGTCTCGCCGAAGCGCGCCTTGAACTCGTCGAAGCGGCTCCCGTCGACCACCCGCGCGATCACCTCGCGGATGTCGTAGGGGGTGCGCAGATCGGCGGGCACCGCGCCGAGGATCTCCTCGGGGTCATAGGCCGGGGGCTCGGGCGATTGCCACTGCACCGTCGCGGGCTTCGCCCGGTTCAGGTTGCCCACCGCCCGGCGGGCGAGCGCCAGCGCATGGGCGTCGTCCTCGGCAAGGTAATCGGCGACGCCCGAAAGCCGGGTGTGCACGTCGCCGCCGCCGAGGTCCTCGGCCGTGACCACCTCGCCTGTTGCCGCCTTCACCAGCGGCGGACCGGCGAGGAAGATCGTCCCCTGTTCCTTCACGATGATCGTCACGTCGGACATCGCCGGCACATAGGCGCCGCCCGCGGTGCAGCTGCCCATCACCACCGCGATCTGCGCGATGCCCTTCGCCGACATCCGCGCCTGATTGTAGAAGATCCGTCCGAAATGGTCGCGGTCGGGGAAGACCTCGTCCTGGTTGGGCAGGTTCGCGCCGCCAGAGTCGACCAGATAGACGCAGGGCAGATTGCATTCCTCGGCGATCTCCTGCGCACGCAGGTGTTTCTTCACCGTCATCGGGTAATAGGTGCCGCCCTTCACCGTGGCGTCGTTCGCCACCACCATCACCTCGAGCCCCATCACCCGGCCAATACCGGCGATGACACCCGCGCCCGGCGCGGCGCCGTCATACATGCCATGCGCCGCCGTCGCACCGATCTCGAGGAAGGGCGAGCCAGGATCGAGCAGCCCCGCCACCCGCTCGCGCGGCGCCATCTTGCCGCGCGCGACATGGCGTGCCGTCGCCTCGGCCCCGCCCCCGGCGGCCGCGGCTTCGGCCGCCGCGCGCACAGTTTCGAGCATTTCGAGATGGGCCGCGCGGTTGGCGCGGAAGCCCTCGGAGGAGGGCAGGACGGAGGAGGTCAGCTTCATTCCTGTGCCTTCTTGTCTCGCAACTGCGCCGCGCGCGCCGCGGTCATTTCCATCATGCAATTCGCCCCGACGATCCGGCTGGCCGAGGCGTCGCCCCAGCGCGCGACCTCGAGCCCGCATTCGGCATCGCGATAGGCGATCCAGGCGCGCTGTGCGGCGAGCAGCTTGTCGCTCAGCCCGGGCGCCGTCAGCTCGGCGCGGCGGGCCTTGTATTCGGTGTTGAGCAGGTCGTCCCAGACCAGGGTCTCGGCGCCGATGCAGGCGACGATAGCGACCGTCGTGTCCCCCGCCGCGGCGGTGCAGCCCTGCGCCGCCTGGCCAAGGCAGCTCGGCCCACCGGCGTAGGGATTGTAGTCGGCAAAGCAGGCGCGCACCGTTTCCTCGAGCCCCTCGGTCGCCGACGGCGGCAGATCCTGCGCGGCGGCAAGGGCGGGGGTCAGGGCAAGAACCGCGGCAAGCATCGAACGCATCAGGCTTTCTCCATGATTTCACGCCCGATCAGCATACGGCGGATTTCCGAGGTGCCAGCCCCGATTTCCATCAGCTTCGCATCGCGGAAGAGCCGCGAGACCACCGAGTCATTCAGGAAGCCGGCGCCGCCGAGCGCCTGCACCGCCTGATGCGCCTGCACCATCGCCTGCTCGGACGCATAAAGCACCGTCGCGGCGGCATCCTGACGCGTGACCTGCCCCTTGTCGCAGGCCTTCGCCACCTCGTAGACATAGGCGCGGGCGGTGTTCATCGCGACATACATGTCGGCGATCTTCGCCTGCATCAGCTGGAAATTCCCGATCGGCTGGCCGAACTGCTGGCGGTCCTTGGCATAGGGCACCACCTCATCGAGGCAGGCCGCCATGATGCCCGTCCCGATGCCCGAGAGCACCACGCGCTCGTAATCGAGCCCCGACATCAGCACGCGCACGCCCTTGCCTTCGGCGCCCAGAACGTTCTCGAACGGCACCTCGCAGTCCTCGAAGAACAGCTGCGCCGTGTTCGAGCCGCGCATGCCGAGCTTGTCGAAATGCTTCGAGGTCGAGAACCCCTTGAACCCCTTCTCGACGATGAAGGCGGTGATGCCCTTCGATCCCGCCTCGGGGTCGGTCTTGGCATAGACGACCAGCGTGTCGGCATCGGGGCCGTTGGTGATCCAGTACTTGTGGCCATTGAGCACATAGTAGCCGTTGCGCTTCTCGGCGCGCAGCTTCATGCCGACGACATCCGAGCCCGCGCCGGATTCCGACATCGCCAGCGCGCCGACCTTGGCGCCCGAGACGAGATCGGGCAGGTATTTCGCCTTCTGCTCGGGCGAGCCGTTCAGCTTCAGCTGGTTCACGCAGAGGTTCGAATGCGCGCCATAGCTGAGCGAGATCGAGGCGGAAACGCGCGCGATCTCCTCGGTGGCGATGACATGGGCAAGATAACCCATCCCCGCACCGCCGTATTCCTCGGGCACGGTGATGCCGAGCAGGCCAAGCGCGCCCATCTCGGCCCAGAGCTCGGCCGGAAAGACGTTGTCGCGATCGACGGCGGCGGCGATCGGCGTCAGCCGCTCCTGCGCCCAGCCGTGCACCATCTCGCGCAGCGCATTGACGTCTTCGCCCAGATCGAACTGCATGGAACCTGCGAACATCGGCCTCCCCTCCGATTATTGAACACTCGTTCATTTATGAGGAGGCGGCGATTCGGGTCAAGCCCCCGCGACGCTGCGTCTCACCGCCCGGGCCTTGCCGAAGGCGCGTCGCAGGCGTTCAACGGGAACGGGTCAGGACGGAGGAGATCGCGATGATGACGGCACTGGCGGCGGCGCTCGTCCTGGGGCTTGCGCCCGATCCGGCGAAGGGCACGTTGCGCGCCATGCCCCGGCTTGCACAATCGTGGTCCTGCAGCCCGCGCAAGACCTGCTCGAAGACCATTGAAAGCTGCGAGGAGGCCTATTGGCTGCTCGAGAACTGCTCCTGGGGCGGCAAGCTCGACCGCGACGGCGACGGCGTGCCCTGCGAGACCCTCTGCCCCGGCGGCTGAGCCGGTTGCGCCCGCGCCCGCGCGCCCCCATCTTCGGAAAAACCAAGGAGGTTTCCATGCGTGCCCTGACCGCCGCCGCCCTGATCGCCCTCGCCGCCACCCCCGCCCTCGCCGAGGAGGTCGGCCGCGTCGGCGTCGACTGGACCGGCAACGACATCGTCATCGAGGCGATCGAGGACCCGAAGGTGCAGGGCGTGACCTGCCACGTCGCCTATTTCGACCGCTCGATCTTCGACCGGCTGAAACAGGGCAACTGGTTCGAGGACCCGTCGAATGCCTCGATCGCCTGCCGCCAGACCGGGCCGATCACACTGGGCGACATTGCGCGCGGGCCGAAGGGGGAAAAGGTGTTCTCCGAAAGCCGGTCGCTGATCTTCAAGAGCCTGCGGGTGACGCGCATCTATGACGAGGACCACCAGACGCTGATCTATCTGACCCATGCGAACCAGGTGGTCGAGGGATCGGCGAAGATGTCGATCTCGACGGTGCCGCTCTATGGCGCGAAGTGACAGCCAAGGCAGGGGGCGCTGCCCCCTGACCCCCGGGATATTTGCAGCAATTGGAAGCAGGGGAGCGCCCTCGTCTTCCAATCGCCGCCAAATATCCCGGGGGTGAGGCCGCAGGCCGAGGGGGCAGCGCCCCCTGCCTGGCCCGTCACTGGCGAAGCAGCCGGGCCTCGGCGGCATCGGCCTGGGCCCAGGTCGCAACGCCTTGGGTGATCGCCTGCGCCATCTGCACCTGCCAGCCGGAATCGAGCAGGCGCCGGCGGTCCGCTTCCGACGACAGGAAGCCAAGCTCGATCAGCAGCGAGGGGATGTCGGGCGATTTCAGCACCGAGAAATCGGCCGTCTGCACCGGATGCTTGTGCATGCGCAGATGCGCCGACTTGATCGCCCCGGCGATCACCTGACTTGCGCGCAGCGCGCGCGGCTGGGTTTCGGTGCGGGCAAGATCCATCAGCACGCCCGCCACTGCATCGTCATGGCCGTCGAGATCGACGCCGGCGAGCAGATCGGCGCGGTCATGGCGCTCGGCGAGCTTCTGCGAGGCCTCGTCCGAGGCCCTGTCATCGAGCAGATAGACAGTCGAGCCGGTGGCGTCGCCCTCGGACAGCGCATCGGCGTGAAGCGACAGGAACAGGTCCGCCCCCGCCGCCCGCGCCACGGTGATCCGGGTTTCCAGCGGCACGAAGACGTCCTCCTCGCGGGTCATGATGACCTGCATCCCGGCCCGCGTCATCGCTTCCTTCAGCACCCGCGCGAAGGTCAGGGTCAGCACTGCCTCTTTCAGGTTGTCGGCCTCGGCGCCCGGATCGATGCCGCCGTGCCCGGGGTCGAGCACCACCCTCAGCGGCGCCTGCCCGTCCTGGCGGCGATGCGGCGGCTCGGTCGCAGCGGGTTGCGGCAGGTCCCACAGCGCCGAGCTGGGCGCGCCGGCGCGGGCGGCGAAATCCTCGGCGGCAACGGGAGAAAGCCGCAGCACGACGCGCGGCGCCTCCCCGGTCTGCTCGACCGCGGTGTCGATCCGCGCCGGGCCCGTCAGATCGGCGACGAGCCGCGACCAGCCGGGGCGGAATCGGCCCCAGCGGACAGCACCGATCAGCCCCTGATCCGAGAGCGCCTCGGCCCGGCCGGCAGAGAAGTCGACCTCGCGGAAATCGACGACGAGGCGCGGCGGCGCGTCGAGCAGGAAGGCGCGGAACGGCACTGCCTGGGTGAGGCCGAGCGCGACCTCGGTCACCTCGCCCGAGGTGGTGACCGCGCTGCGCGCCGGCTCGAGCCGGGCCAGCGCCGAAAGCCCGGTCTCCTGCGCCGTGGCGAGCCCCGCGAGCCCGAGCCAGAGCGCCGCGAAAAGCCGAAGGATGCGTGTCATGCCTGCTCCGTTTTTCGGGCGACTATAGCGCGGGCCGGGGCGGGGCGAAACCGCTCAGCGCGCCGCCATGAAGGCGGTGAGGCGGGCAAGCCCCTCCTCGATCTCGGCGGTGCCCTGCGCATAGGAGAAGCGCAGCGTGCGGTGGCCGCGCGCCGGGTCGAAGTCGAGCCCCGGGGTGACGGCGACGCCGGCCTTGTCGAGGATCTCGGCGGCGAAGGCGCGACTGTCTTTGGTCAGGTCGGTCACGTCGGCATAGATGTAGAAGGCGCCATCGGGCGGTGCGATCTTGGTGAAGCCCGCCTGCGGCAGCCCCTCGAGCATCAGCCGGCGGTTCGCGGCATAGACGGCGCGGTTCGCCTCGAGTTCGTCGATGGCGCCAAGCGCCGCAAGCGCCGCCACCTGGCTTGCGTGCGGCGGGCAGATGAACATGTTCTGCGCCAGCCGCTCGACGGTGCGGACGTGATCCTCGGGCACCACCATCCAGCCCACGCGCCAGCCCGTCATCGAGAAGTATTTCGAGAAGGAGTTGATCACATAGGCCTCGTCCGAGACCTCGAGCGCGCTGATCGCGCGGCCCTCGTAATCGAGGCCGTGATAGATCTCGTCGGAGACGAAGGCGATGTCGCGCGCCGAGGCCGCCTGCATCAGCGCCGAGAGTTCCGGCTTGCCGAGCATCGTGCCCGAGGGGTTGCCGGGCGAGGCGACGATCAGCCCCTGCACGTTCTCGGGGATGTCGGCAGGCACCGGCTGATAGCGGTTTTCGGCGCTGGTGGGCATGCCCACCGGGGTCACCGACATCGCGCGCAGGATCTGGCGATAGCTCGGATAGCCCGGCTCGCCGAGCGCGACGCGGTCGCCCGCGTCGAAGAGCGCCGAGAAGGCCAGCAGGAAGGCGCCCGAGGAGCCTGCGGTGACGATCACCCGGCCCGGGTCGAGATCGACGCCGTACCAGCGCCGGTAAAGCGCTGCGATGCCCGCGCGCAGATCGGGCAGGCCGAGCGCCACGGTATAGCCGAGCGGGTTCTCGTCGAGTGCGGCGGCAAGCGCCTTGCGCGCCGCGGCGGGCGCCGGCGTCGAGGGCTGGCCCACCTCCATGTGGATGATGCGCCGGCCCGCGGCCTCGGCGGCGCGGGCGGCCTCCATCACGTCCATCACAATGAAGGGATCGACCTGACCACGGGTTGAGAAGCGCATGTCCCTGCTCCATCCTGAAAATCCTTGACGGGCGATAGGACGGCCCGGGCCCGGGGTCAATGGCCGGCGCCCCGGGCCCCGCCCTCTCCCCCTTGCGCCCGCGCGCCCGATTGGCCAGTGTGGCCGCGACCCGCCCCGCCTTCCCCGGGGAGATACAAAGGATGATCCGATGACCCGCACGCTGCTGTCCGCCCTTGCCCTCTCCACGGCGCTTGCCGCACCGGCGGGCGCGCTCGATCTGTCGAAGATGACGACCGAGGAGAAGGCCGCCTTCGGCGAGGCGGTGAAGGACTATCTGATGCAGAACCCCGAGGTTCTGGTCGAGGCGATCAACGTGCTCGAAGAACGTCAGCAGGCCGCCGCGGTCGAGAATGACAAGACCTTGGTCGACACCAATGCCAAGGACATCTTCGAGGATGGCTTCAGCTGGATCGGCGGCAATCCGCAGGGCGACGTGACCATCGTCGAGTTCATGGATTACAAGTGCACCTACTGCAAGAAGGCCTTCCCCGAGGTCGAGGACCTGCTCAAGAAGGATGGCAACATCCGCCTGATCGTGAAGGAATTCCCGATCCTGAGCCAGCAGTCGGAACTGGGCGCGCGCTTTGCGGTGGCGACGAAGCAGGTGGCGGGCGATGCGGCCTACAAGACCGTGCATGACGCGCTGATCGGGATGCGCGGCGACATCAGCCTCGAGGGGCTGAAGCGTCTGGCCGAGGACAACAAGTTCGACGCCGATGCGATCATCAAGACGATGAACACCGAGGAGGTGACGGCGGTGCTGCGCGCCAACCACCAGCTCGCCGAGCGGATGAACATCTCGGGCACGCCGACCTTCATCATCGGCAACGAGATGCTGCGCGGCTATGCCCCCGAGGAGGCGATGGCGAAGATCGTCGCCGAGCAGCGCGGCTGAGACGGCAAAGTGGGGGGCGCTGCCCCCCGCCCGTGTCCCGGGCTCCCCCCGGGATATTTCGGGCAATTGGAAGCGACGGGGGCGGCACCGCATCGACGGGCCGCCCCCAATTTCTTTGGCAGGGCCGTGCAGTGATCCGCGGCGGGATGCCGGCCGTCAGGCACTGCAGGATGCGACCGCGCCCCGCGCCCGGCTGCCGGCGTTCACTGTGCGGCTTCGGCCGCCTGCGCCTCGGCCTCGAGTCGCGCCGCACGTTCCTCGACAAGGCGCACGATCTCGTCGACCATCTGCTCGTTCGACATCTTGTGGCTCTGCTTGCCGGCCATGTAGACCATGCCCGCCCCCGCGCCGCCGCCGGTGAAGCCGATGTCGGTCATCAGCGCCTCGCCGGGGCCGTTCACCACGCAGCCGATGATGCTGAGGCTCATCGGCGTCTTGATGTGTTCAAGCCGCTTTTCGAGGATCTCGACGGTCCTGATCACATCGAAGCCCTGCCGCGCGCAGCTCGGGCAGGAGATGATCTGCACGCCGCGGGTGCGCAGGCCGAGTGACTTCAGGATCTCGAAGCCGACCTTCACCTCCTCGACCGGATCGGCGGACAGGCTGACGCGGATCGTGTCGCCGATCCCCATCCACAGCAGGTTGCCAAGCCCGATCGCCGATTTCACCGTGCCGGCGATCATCCCGCCCGCCTCGGTGATGCCAAGGTGAATGGGCGCGTCGGTCGCCTCGGCGAGGCCCTGATAGGCGGCGGCGGCAAGGAACACGTCCGAGGCCTTCACCGAGACCTTGTATTCGCAGAAGTCGTTGTCCTCGAGGATGCGGATATGTTCGAGCGCGCTTTCGACCATCGCGTCGGGGCACGGCTCGCCGTATTTCTCGAGCAGATGCTTCTCGAGCGAGCCCGCATTCACCCCGATGCGGATCGAACAGCCATGGTCCTTCGCGGCGCGGATCACTTCCCTGACCCGTCGCTCATCCCCGATGTTGCCCGGATTGATGCGCAGGCAGGCGGCGCCGGCCTCGGCGGCCTCGATCGCGCGGCGATAGTGGAAATGGATGTCGGCGACGATCGGCACCGGGCTTTCGCGACAGATGTCCTTCAGCGCCCGGGTCGAGGCCTCGTCCGGGGTCGAGACGCGGACAATGTCGGCGCCGACCTCGGCCGCGCGCAGCACCTGATCGAGCGTGGCCTTCACGTCGGAGGTGTCGGTGTTGGTCATCGTCTGCACCGAGATCGGTGCGTCGCCGCCCACCGGGACCTTGCCCACCATGATCTGCCGCGAAGTGCGGCGTTCGATGTTGCGCCAGGGACGGACGGGATTGAGCGACATGTCGGGCCTCCGATTGCTGCCCCAGACATAGAGCGGCCGCTGCCCGAGGGCAACGGCCGAAGGGATTTCGCATCATGTGCGGCGCTTACTCGCCCGCCTGCTCCGTGGCGGCGGGCACCAGGGCGCTCGCATCGGCGACGGCGGTCATCTTCGCCAGATCGCCATCCGCGGTGATGTCGGCCACGGCGTATTTCTGATCGAGCGCCTCGGGCGAGAGCACGATGTTCTTCGTCACCTCGCCACGCTTGCCCACCGGGCCATGCGCGATGCCGTTCACCGCGAAATAGATCGCCCCAGACTCGCCCACGCGCATCACCGGCGGCTCCTCGAGCTTCGGCACGGCGTAGCGCTCGCCCGCGTCCATCACCTTCTCGAACAGCACCGAGCCGTCGGCCGCCGAGATCCGCACCCAGGAGGGACGGACCGCCAGCACCTCGACCGCGGGCACATCGGCGCCAAGCGTGCGCACCACGGCACCGTCGGGGCCCGGCTGCGCGGGCGTTGCCGCAGCCATCTGCACGCCCTGCCCCGACTGGCTCTGGGCAACAGCGGCCTGGGCCGGGGCGATGCCGGTGCCAGGCAGCACACCGACCTGATTCGGGTCGATCGCGGCAATCGGGCCGTCGCGGGCGATCAGCACCGGCACATCGAGCGTCTGCGGCCGGTAGATCCGGTCGAGCGCCTCGGGCGACGGGGCGGAGGGCGGCACATCCGTGCCGGCGGTCTGCACCGGGGTCACCGATTGCAGCGGGTCGATCTCGGCCACCACGCCCGGGGTCTGGTCGACCGGGGCGAGATGCACGCGCTGCACTTCCTGCAGCACGGTCCAGCCGCCATAGCCGATACCGCCGGCAACCAGCGCCAGAACCAGCACCGAGCCCACGGCGCGCGGTTCGATCTTGGTCCAGAACGCCTCGGTCTTCGGCACGAAGGTGGCATTCGGGTTGGCCAGCGCCTCGGCCACATCGGCCGGGCGGCGCTGCGGTTTCGGTCCGGAAGCGGCAGCGGCCATGCCATGCGTCGGCTGGAAGCCCGCCTCGGCGCAGAAGCGGCGGAAGGCCCAGTCCGGATCGAGCCCGAGATAGCGCGCATAGGAGCGCACATAGCCTGCGATGAAGGAGGGCGTCTCGAAGGCCGCGACATCGCCGCTTTCGATCGCCGCGATATAGGCCGCCTTGATGCGCAGCTCGCGCTGCACGTCAAGAAGCGACTTGGCGAGCGTCGCGCGCTCGCCCCGCATCACGTCGCCAAGCCGCAGTTCGAAGTCGTCGAAGCCTTTCGGCTTGTCCTCTTCCTGCGTCGAAGGAGCAATCCTCCGCCCGATCATGTGCCCGATCCTGCCTTCAAGTTCCTGAGTTTCTCGAATCGCGATCCCGTCCGCGATTCATGGTCATTTCCTATCACAAGGCGGAGAGCCGTGCACACGCAGAAAATGCCTCAGGCACTCGCCTCAGCGCGATTCAGCGCACAACGCGACCACAGCATGTCCATCCCGCGCACAAGCTGGTCGATCTGCTGCAGATCGTGCACCGGCGAGGGGGTGAAGCGCAGCCGCTCGGTGCCGCGCGGCACGGTCGGGAAATTGATCGGCTGCACGTAGACGCCGAATTCCTCGAGCAGCATGTCCGACAGCGCCTTGGTGTGCTTGGCATCGCCGATCACCACCGGCACGATATGGCTGCCATGGTCGATGATCGGCATGCCGAGCGCTTTCAGCCGCATCTTCAGGATCTTGGCATGCAGCTGCTGCTTGTCGCGCAGCGCCTGCCCGGCCGCGGTCTTGAGGAAGGCGATCGAGGCGGCGGCGCCCGCGGCGATCACCGGCGGCAGCGAGGTGGTGAAGATGAAGCCCGGCGCATAGGAGCGCAGCGCGTCCATCATCTTCGCCGAGCCCGCGACATAGCCGCCGAAGACGCCAAAGGCCTTACCGAGCGTGCCGTTGAAGATGTCGATGCGGCCCATCTCGCCCAGCTTCTCGGCGATGCCGGCGCCGCGCGGGCCATACATGCCGACCGCGTGCACCTCGTCGAGATAGGTCAGCGCGTTGAACTCGGCGGCAAGGTCGCAGATCTCGGTGATCTTGCCGAAATCGCCGTCCATCGAATAGACCGATTCAAAGGCGATGAGCTTCGGCGCCGCCGGATCGTCGGCCGCCAGCAGCTCGCGCAGATGCGCGACGTCGTTGTGGCGGAAGATCCGCTTCGGCCCGGCGTTGCGCTTGATCCCCTCGATCATCGAGGCGTGGTTGAGCGCGTCCGAATAGATGATGAGGCCCGGAAACAGCACCCGCAGGGTCGAGAGCGTCGCGTCATTGGCGATATAGGCCGAGGAGAAGACCAGCGCCGCTTCCTTCTGATGCAGGTCGGCAAGCTCGGCCTCGAGCTGCTTGTGATAGACCGTCGTGCCCGAGATGTTGCGCGTGCCGCCCGAGCCCGCGCCGGTGGCATCGAGCGCCTCGTGCATGGCCGCAAGCACCACCGGGTGCTGGCCCATGCCGAGATAATCGTTGCCGCACCAGATGGTGATCTCTTTCTTCGAGCCGTCAGGGCGCGTCCACATCGCCTTCGGGAAGGCGCCCTTTTCACGCTCGATGTCGATGAAGACCCGGTAGCGGCCCTCGTCGTGCAGCTTCTGGATCGCCTGATCGAGCGCGAGATCGTAGTCCATTTCCGTTTCCCTTGCCTGGTTCGCTGGGTCTGCCTTAGCGGCCTGTATCGCGTGGCCGCATTGATAGAGGTCAAACGGCCCGGATGGGAGTGAAAAATTGTCGCGCACCCTGCCCCGTCCCGCCAAGCCAGACCAAAGGTGCAGATGCCACCCCCCCTGCCGGGGCGCACTGGACAGCGCCGCCCCCGGTGCTAGGGTGCGCCGATACAGGAGGCACGCATGACCATTGACGCCGTTCTCACCCGCATTGACGCAGAGCTGCCGCAGGCGATCGACCGCCTGATGGAGCTTCTGCGCATCCCCTCGATCTCGACCGATCCGGCCTGGAAGGGCGATTGCGCCCGCGCCGCGGACTGGCTCGTCAACGAATTGAATTCGCTCGGTTTCAAGGCCGAGATCCGGGCCACCCCCGGGCATCCGATGGTGGTGGCGCGGCACGAGGGCCCGGGCCCGCACCTGCTGTTCTACGGCCATTATGACGTGCAGCCCGTCGACCCGCTGAACCTGTGGAAGCGCGAGCCCTTCGACCCGGCGATCGAGGAAACCGCGAACGGCCCGGTGATCCGCGGCCGCGGATCCTCGGACGACAAGGGCCAGCTGATGACCTTCCTCGAGGCCTGCCGCGCTTACAAGGACGTGAACGGCACCCTGCCCGGCAACCTGACGATCTTCTTCGAGGGCGAAGAGGAATCGGGCTCGCCCTCGCTCATCCCCTTCCTGCAGGCGAACAAGGACGAGCTGAGCTGCGACCTTGCGCTCATTTGCGACACCTCGATGGTCTCGCCCGGCGTGCCCTCGATCGCCGGCCAGCTGCGCGGCATGCTGAAGGAAGAGTTCACCCTGCACGGGCCGCGCATCGACCTGCACTCGGGCCATTACGGCGGCCCGGCGCTGAACCCGCTGCGCGAGATCTCGAAACTGATCGCGAGCTTCCATGACGAGGATGGTCGCGTCGCGGTCGAGGGCTTCTACGAGGGCGTGCACGAGGTCCCAGACGAGCTGAGACGGCAGTGGGAAAGCTGCGGCTTCGACGAGGCCGAGTATCTCGCCCATGCAGGCATGACCGTCGCCCATGGCGAAAAGGGCTATTCGACGCTCGAACAGCAATGGGCGCGCCCGACGCTGGAAATCAACGGGCTCTGGGGCGGCTATCAGGGCGCAGGCTCGAAAACCGTGATCCCGGCCGAGGCGCATTGCAAGATCACCTGCCGGCTGGTGGGCGACATGGACCCGGCGAAGGTCCGCGCGGCGGTGCGCCGCCATGTCGAGGCGCATCTGCCCATCGATGCGCGCGTCACCTGGGACAGCGATCTCGACGGCGCGCCGGCCGCGGTGATGAACACCGCCCGTCCCGAGTTCGAGGCGGCGCGCCAGGCGCTGTCGGACGAGTGGAACCGCGAGGCGGTGATCGTCGGCATGGGCGGCTCGATCCCGATCGCCTATTACTTCAAGTCGATCCTCGGCATGGACGCGATGCTGATCGGCTATGCCAATGACGACGACGCGATCCATTCGCCGAACGAGAAATACGATGTGAAATCGTTCCACAAGGGCATCCGCAGCTGGGCCCGCGTGCTCGACCGCATCGCGAAGTAAGCAAAACCGGGGCGGAGGCCGCGCGGTCTCCGCCCCGACACAGGGCCTCAGCCCTTGACGGCGACGAGCGCCGTGGCCTCGTTCACCTTGCCCTTCTGTTCCCAGGTGACGGCGACCTTCTCGCCGACCTTGAACGCCTTCAGCTTGACCGTTTTCGGCATGCTGTAGGTGCTGCCATCCGACAGCGTGACGGAATGCGCTTTCTTGTCGATCGACTTGATCGTGCCGTCGGTCGTGGTCGCCTCCGCGGCCAGCGCGAGCGAGGCCGAGCCGAGCGCGAGGGCGGTGACGACGGGAAGAAGGATGGAACGCATGATCTGCTCCGTGAAGCCGGCCCCTGTGTGCTGCGGGCCGGTGGGACGAAACCTTCATGGCCGGTCGCGTCAATGGCGCTGCGCCACCCGACAGACCCAGGCTTCGGCGAACAGATTAGCCCCCGAGCGGCCCTGCCGGCAGGGGGGGCATCGGCATTTGATCGGCCGTGACCGACCCCGCCGACACTGATGAATTCCGCGTGATTTCGGCGTATTGCACGGCGATCCTCAACCGTGCCGCGGGCCGGATTTCATGCCCAGCCAAGGCCCTGACAGAAAAACGCCCGCCACCGGGGCGGGCGCTGCAAATCACGCTCGGGAGAGGGGCACGTCATCGCCCCTCGCGGTCGACGGGAAGGGCTCAGCCCACCACCATATCGTCGCGGTGAATCAGCGCCGCCCGCCCCGGATAGCCGAGAATTTCCTCGATCTCGCGCGAGCGGTGGCCGGCGATCTTGTGCGCTTCCTCGGCGGTGTAGCGCACGAGCCCCTTCGCCAGGATCGCCCGGTCGGGCCCGGCAACGGCCACCGGCTCGCCGCGGCCGAACTGACCCACGACCCTGGTGACGCCCGCCGGCAGCAGCGACTTGCCCGACATCAGCGCCTCGACCGCGCCCGCGTCGACGAAGATCTCGCCGCGCGGCTTCATCGCCGCGATCCAGCGCTTGCGCGCCACCTGCGGGTCGCCCTCGGGCAGGAACCAGGTGCTGCTCGCGCCCAGGGCCAGCGCCGAAAGCGGCCGCGCGACCGAGCCCTCCATGATCGCCATGGCACAACCGCCGGCCACCGCGGTCTTGGCCGCCAGAAGCTTGGTCTTCATCCCGCCCTTCGAGAGCCCCGAGATCGGATCCCCCGCCATCGCCTCGATCTCGGGCGAGATATGCTCGACGATTTCGAAGCGCTCGGCGCTCGGGTCTTCCTTCGGGTTCGCGGTGTAGAAGCCGTCGACATCCGAGAGCAGGATCAGCTGATCGGCGCCCACGGTGACGGCAATCTGCGCCGCCAGCCGGTCGTTGTCGCCAAAGCGGATCTCGTCGGTGGCGACAGTGTCGTTCTCGTTCACGATCGGCACGACGCCGAGCGACAGCAGCGTCTCCATCGTGGCGCGGCTGTTCAGATAGCGACGCCGGTCGTCGGTATCCTCGAGCGTCACCAGAACCTGCGCCGTGGTCACGCCATGCGGGGCCAGAACCTCCTCATAGGCGCGCGCAAGGCGGATCTGCCCCACCGCCGCCGCGGCCTGGCTCTGCTCAAGCGCCAGCGCCCCCGCCGGCAGGCCGAGCACCCGCCGCCCGAGCGCGATCGAGCCCGAGGAGACCAGCACCACATCGGTGCCGCGCGCCCGCGCCGCCGCCACGTCCTCGGCCAGAGCGACAAGCCAGTCGGTCTTGAGCCCGCCCTCCCCCACCAGCAGCGCCGAACCGATCTTGACCACCAGCCGCGAGGCGGCCCGCACATCGGGCTTCAGGGACGCCACGGCGTCACCTCTTCCTCGCCGGCACGGTCGCCCGAGATCTCGGCCCAGAGCTTGCGCAGAACCTCGTTCACCCCCTGCCGCGAGACGCCCGACATCAGCAACACCGGCCCGCCCGAGGCCTTCTCGAGTGCGCGCTTGCGGTTCGCCAGCGTCTTCGGATCAAGCGCGTCGACCTTGTTCAACACCGTCACCCGCGGCTTCTCTGCGAGTTCCGGCGAATAGGCCTCGAGCTCGCCGATGATCGTGCGGTAATCCTTGGTCAGGGTCGAGGAAGTGCCGTCGACCAGATGCAAAAGCACCGAGCAGCGTTCGACATGGCCAAGGAACTGGTCGCCCAGCCCCCGTCCCTCGGAGGCGCCCTCGATCAGACCGGGAATGTCGGCGATGACGAATTCCTTGCCGTCGATGCCGACAACGCCGAGGTTCGGCACCAGCGTGGTAAAGGGATAATCCGCAATCTTCGGCCGCGCGTTCGAGACCGCGGCAAGGAAGGTCGACTTGCCGGCGTTCGGCAGGCCCAGAAGCCCGGCGTCGGCGATCAGCTTGAGCCGCAGCCAAAGCGTGCGCTCGACCCCCTCCTGCCCCGGGTTCGCCCGCGACGGGGCGCGGTTCGTCGAGCTCTTGAAACGCAGGTTGCCCCAGCCGCCGTTGCCGCCCTTCGCCAGCAGCACCCGGCTGCCCGGCTCGGTCAGGTCGGCAAGGACGGTTTCCTCGTCCTCGTCGATGATCTCGGTGCCGACCGGCACCTTCAGGATGATGTCGTCACCGTCCCGACCGGTGCGCTGGCTGCCCATGCCGTGCTGGCCGTTCTGCGCGAAGAAATGCTGCTGGTAACGGAAGTCGATCAGCGTGTTCAGCCCCTCGACCGCTTCGGCCCAGACCGAGCCGCCCTTGCCGCCGTCGCCGCCATCCGGCCCGCCGAACTCGATGAACTTCTCCCGCCGGAAGCTGACGGAGCCGCCGCCACCGGCGCCGGAGCGGATGTAGACTTTGGCGAGGTCGAGGAATTTCATCGGCGGTCGTCCCTGTTTGCAAGGCGTCCGTTTACGCCGGCACGCCGCATTCTTCAAGCCACGCGTGGGGGCGCCGCCCCCACACCCCCGAGGTATTTATGGCAAGATGAAAGAGCCCCGCCCTTCATCTTGCCATAAATACCTCGGGAGGGTCCGGGAGGGCAGCGCCCTCCCGTCTGCCCTCAGCCCATCTTGCGCAGGTAGGTCCAGGTCGGCACCCGGCCGCCGCGCGCCACAGACCAGCTTTCGGCATCGCCCAGATATTCGAAGCCCGAGTTCGTCAGGACCCGGGCCGAGCCCGGGTTGTCCTGGAACACCTCGGCAAAGAGGGTGCGCGAATTGTGCGGGTTCGCGGCGACCAGCGCCGTCACCGCCTCGGAGGCGAAGCCGGTGTTCCAGAACCCCGGTCCGACCCAGAAGCCGACCTCGGACTGGTCGGGCTCGACGCGGGTGAGCGAGACGATGCCCAGCACCTCGGCCAGACCGTTCGCCGATCCGTCCATCGCCCAGACATCCTCCGCCCGTTTCTCGGCCATGGCGCGGGCGACGAAATTCTCGGTGGCGCCCGGCGGAAGCGGATGCGGGATGGCGCGGGTGCCCTCGGCGACGCGACGGTCGGCGGTATACATCGAGATCAGCCCGGCGTCCGAGCGGCGCAGCGGGCGCAGCACGAAGCGGCCGGCCTCGATCACGGGCTGAGCGGAGAGGGTATCTTGAAACATCGGCGCTCCTCCTCGAAACGCGGGCCTGTTTTCCTTGGTCCTGAAAATGGGGCGGGATGATGACAATTTGAACCCTACCCGTTTGAAAATTCGATGAATTTCTCGAGATCTCCTTGCCGCGACGCGGCAAAGAAAAAGGGGACCGGCCTTGCAGCCGATCCCCCTGTTCCTGTCCGGAGTGCGGTTCGGCTTACTCGGCCGCCTCCGCAACCGGGAGAACCGAGATGAAGGTCCGGCCTTTGAGGCCCTTCTTGAAGGTGACCTTGCCCTCGGTGACGGCGAAAATGGTGTGGTCCGTGCCCATCATCACGCCTTCGCCCGGCCACCAAGTGGTGCCGCGCTGACGCACGATGATGTTGCCCGAAACCGCCGCCTGACCGCCGTAAAGCTTGACGCCAAGACGACGACCGGCTGAGTCGCGGCCGTTGCGGGACGAACCGCCTGCTTTCTTGTGAGCCATCTGTCAGTCTCCTCTTACTTCGCGTCGTGCGCGGCGACGCGCGCAGCAGCGGTGCCGACGGCTTCCTTCACGCCCGAGGCAGCGGCGCCCGAGGCGAGAACCTCGGTCACGCGCACCAGCGTCAGTTTCTGACGATGGCCACGGGTGCGCTGCGACGAATGCTTGCGGCGGCGCTTGTGATAGGTGATGACCTTGTCGGCCTTGATGGTGTCGATGACTTCCGCGACGACCGCAGCGTCGGCGACGAGCGGCGCGCCGACGGTCAGCGTGTCACCGCCGAGCATCAGAATCTCGTTGAACTGGACCTTGTCGCCAGCGACGGCCGCAATCAGTTCCACGCGGAGCACGTCGCCCGCCTGGACCTTGTATTGCTTGCCGCCAGTCTTGAGGACCGCAAACATGCGTTCTTCCTTTTCCAAGCCGCGCCCTGTGGCCCCTTGCGGAGTTTCACGGCCCTTGCGGGCCCGCCTCGGGCAGCGCGCCCCTCCCGGGGCAGTGTTGCACATGATTCCCCCGCAGAAGGGAGTCCTCCACCGGGTTGGCGGCTTATCGGAGATCGGCGGGCGCAAGTCAAGGCAGTTGCGCGGCCGCCCTCAGGCCTGCCAGCGGGCGAGCGCCTCGTCCCGGCCGATCCGGGCAAGCGTCGAGCCCGGCCCGATCGCGCCCGGCGTGCGGCTCAGCTTCGGCGCGGGGGCGGGCTGCACCACATCCTCATGGCGCAGATAGGCACCGCGGGCGACATTGTGCGGGTGGGTCACCGCCTCCGACACCGTCAGCACCGGCGTCGCGCAGGCGTCGGAGCCGTCGAAGATCGCCTCCCACTCGGTACGGGTCTTTTCGAGAAAGCGCGCCCCGATGCGCGCGCGCAGTTCGGGCCAGAGGCTGCGGTCGGCGCGGTCGGGCAGCTCGCCCGGGGCAAAGCCCATCAGGCGCTGGAACTCGGCCCAGAATTTCTCCTCGATCGGGCCGATGGCGAAATGGCCGCCGGCCTTGCACGGATAGACGCCGTAATAGGGCACGCCGCCGTCGAGCAGGTTCTCGCCGCGCCGGTCGGACCAGAGCCCGCTGGCCCTGAGCCCGTGCATCATGCCCAGAAGCCCGGCGATGCCGTCGGTGATCGCGGCATCCACCTCCTGCCCCTGCCCCGTCGCCTTCGCGTGCCACAGCGCCGCCATCATGCCGAAGGCCAGCCACATCGAACCGCCGCCGAAATCGCCCACCAGGTTGAGCGGGATCGTCGGCGTCTCGGGCGTGCCGATCGCGCCGAGCGCGCCCGAGAGCGCGACGAAGTTGATGTCGTGCCCCGCGGTCTGGGCCAGCGGGCCGCTCTGCCCCCAGCCGGTCATCCGGCCATAGACGAGGCGCGGATTCTCGGGAAAATCGGCCGGACCGAGGCCGAGGCGTTCCATCACCCCGGGCCGCATCCCCTCGACCAGCGCATCGGCCCTGGCGATCAGCCGGCGCGCGACGGCGCGGTCTTCGGGCGCCTTGAGGTCAAGTTCCAGCACGTCGCGGCCGCGCTCGATCGGGTCGTTCGCGATGCCGAGGACGTGGTGTGCCGCGCCCCCCGAACCCGGGCGCGCGATGCGGATCACCGAAGCGCCCATGTCGGCAAAAAGCTGCACGGTGAAGGGCGTGGGGCCGAGGCCCGAAATCTCGACGATGCGGAGCCCGGCAAGCGGGCCTTGCGGCGATGTGGTCATCTGTCCTCCCTCAGGCGCCCGGTCCGGCGCGGCCGGGGGTTTTGCACCCCCGGACCCCCGCAAGGTATTTCGACCAGGAAGAAGGGGTAAAGGTGGCCGCGCCGTGACGCAGCGTCACCGCACCCGGGGCTCAGCCCTGCGCCTTTTCCTCGAGCGTCAGCCATTCCTCCTCGGCCGCGCTCAGCGCTGCCTGACGCTCGCCGAGCATCTCGGTGGCCTTTTTGAACTTCACCGGCTCGCGGGTGAAGAGCGCGGGATCGGAGAGGAGTTCGGACAGCTTGCCGATCTCGCGCTCGAGCTTGTCGATGACGCCCGGCAATTCCTCGAGGCGGTGTTTCTCAGTGAAGCTGAGGCCCGATTTCTTCGGCGCCTCCTTCGGCGCCGGCGCAGGCTCCGCCCTTTTCGCGGCAGGGGCGGCCGAGGCGGTCGGCGGCGCGGAGACGCTCAGCGCCTTTTGCGCCTGATAGTCGCTCCAGCCGCCGGCATAGACCGTGGCGCGGCCGTCGCCCTCCATCGCGATCGTCGTCGTCGCGACGCGGTCGATGAAGTCGCGGTCGTGGCTGACCAGCAGCACGGTGCCGTCATATTCGCCGAGGATGTCCTGCAGCAGATCCAGCGTCTCGACGTCGAGATCGTTCGTCGGCTCGTCGAGGATCAGCAGGTTCGAGGGCTTCGCCATGATCCGCGCAAGCAGAAGCCGCGCCCGTTCGCCGCCCGACAGCGAGCCGATCGGCGCGCGCGCCTGGCTCTCGTCGAAGAGGAAGTCCTTGAGATAGGCCACCACATGCTTCGGCCGGCCGCGCACCATCACCTGGTCGGACTGGCCCGAGACCCGCATGTCGGGGTCGTTCACCATCCCGTCCCAGAGCGTCTGGTTGAAATCGAGCGTGGCACGCGCCTGGTCGAAGACCGCAATCTCGAGATTGGTGCCGAGCGTCACCGTGCCCGCGTCGGGCGCGATCTCGCCGGTCAGCATCTTCAGCAGCGTGGTCTTGCCCACGCCGTTCGGGCCGACGAAGGCGACGCGGTCGCCGCGCAGCACGCGCAGGTCGAAGTTCTTCACGATGGTCTTGTCGCCGAAGGCCTTGGTGAGGCCCTTCGCCTCGATCACCCGCTTGCCCGAGGTGCCCGCGCTTTCAAGCTCCATCGCCGCGGTGCCCTGGCGGCGAATCTGCCCCGCGCGCTCGGCGCGCAGCGCCTGAAGCGCGCGCACCCGGCCCATGTTGCGCTTGCGCCGCGCCGAGATCCCCTCGACCGCCCATTTCGCCTCGGCCTTGATCTTGCGATCGAGCTTGTGGCGTGCCTCGTCTTCTTCGGTCCAGATCTGCTCGCGCCAGTCCTCGAAGGCCTCGAAGCCGCGCTCCTGCCGGCGCAGCGCGCCGCGGTCGAGCCAGAGCGTGGCCCGCGTCAGGTTGCGCAGGAAGGCGCGGTCGTGCGAGATCAGCACGAAGGCGGTGCGGGTGGTCTTCAGCTCGTTCTCGAGCCAGCCGATCGCCTCGATGTCGAGGTGGTTGGTGGGCTCGTCGAGCAGCATGAGCTCGGGCGCCTCGGCCAGAAGCTTGGCCAGCGCCGCGCGCCGCCGCTCGCCGCCCGAGGCGGTGGCAACCGGGGTCTCGGGGCGGAATTTCAGCCCCTCGGCCACCATCTCGACGCGGTACTGTTCGGCCTCGGAGAGGCAGGAGCCGGCGAAATCGCCGAGCGTGGCAAACCCCGACAGGTCGGGTTCCTGCTCCATGTAGCCCACGCGCGTGCCGCTCGGCACCACGCGCGATCCCTGGTCGGGTTCGATGAGCCCCGCCATCACCTTCATCAGCGTCGACTTGCCCGAGCCGTTGCGGCCGACGAGCGCGATGCGGTCGCCCTCCTGGACGGTGAGATCGAGCCCGTCGAAGACGGGGTCGCCGCCGAAGGTGAGGGAGATGCCGGAAAGCTGGAGAAGGGGTGCGCGTGCCATGGCTCTCCGCTAGCCGGGCAGCGTCGAAAGGTCAACGGGGGCGTGCAGTGGCCGCACATGCAAACGGGCGCCCGAAGGGGCGCCCGCTGATGGGTCTCCGGCGGCGCTCACCAGGAGGTCAGCACCGTGCCGTGATACTTGTCCTCGATGAATTTCTTCACCGCGTCCGAGTGATAGGCCGAGACCAGCGTCTTCACCCAGGGCGCGGTCTCGTCGCCTTCGCGCACCACGATGATGTTCACATAGGGGTTGTCGGCCTTTTCCATCGCGATCGTGTCGGTCTTCGGGTTCAGACCTGCGGCGATGGCATAGTTGGTGTTGATCATCGCCGCATCGAGATCGGCAAGCGAGCGCGGCAGCTGCGCGGCGTCGAGTTCCTGGAACTTCAGGTTCTTCGGATTCTCGGTCACGTCGAGCACGGTCGGGGTCAGGCCGGTGCCGTCGGCAAGCTTGATCAGGCCGAAGTCCTGCAGCACCAGAAGCGCGCGGCCGCCGTTCGTCGGGTCGTTCGGAATGCCGACGGTGTCGCCGTCCTTCAGGTCCGCAGGCGCCTTCACCTTGTTCGAATAGAGCCCCATCGGCGTGGTGATCGTGGTCCCCACCGGCACCAGCTTGAAGCCGCGGTCCTTGATCTGGTTGTCGAGGTAGGGCTTGTGCTGGAACGAGTTCGCCTCGATGTCGCCATCGGCGAGCGCCTGGTTCGGCACCACGTAATCCGAGAACTCAATCACCTTGATATCAAGGCCCATCGGCTTGGCGACCTTCGCCACCTCTTCCATGATCTCGGCATGCTCGCCCGGCGAGACCCCGACCTTGATGTCCTCGGCCATCGCGGTCCCGGCCGTGAGCGCGAGCACGGAGATCAGCTTCATCAGCTTTTTCATCGGAATTTTCCCTCTGAGCTTGAAAAGTTAGGCGCCGCGGTTGCCGGGCGCGCGTTTGTCCACCCGCCGTGCGATCCATTCGCCGATGGTCTGCACGAGCTGGACGAGAACAATGAGGATGACCACCACCACCGCCATCACGTCGGGCATGAAGCGCTGATAGCCATAGCGGATGCCAAGGTCGCCCAGCCCCTCGCCGCCGACCGCACCGACCATCGCCGAATAGCCGATCAGGCTGACGACGGCGAGGGTAAGGCCGAGCGTGATGCCCGGCAGCGCCTCGGGGATCAGCACCTTGCGGATGATCTGCAAGGGCGTCGCGCCCATGGCGCGGGCGGCCTCGATCAGCCCTGCATCCACCTCGCGGATCGCGTTCTCGATCAGCCGGGCGATGAAGGGCACGGCGGCGATTGTCAGCGGCACGATCGCGGCCGTGGTGCCGATCGAGGTGCCGGCGATCAGCCGGGTGAAGGGGATGATCGCCACGACGAGGATGATGAAGGGGATCGAGCGGGTCGCGTTGACGACGATGCCCAGCACCTTGTTCACCGCCGGCGCCGACAACAGCTCGCCGCGCCGCGAACAGGCGAGGAACACACCGATCGGCAGGCCGATGGCGGCACCGATCAGCGTCGACAGGAAGACCATGTAGAGCGTCTGCCAGGTGGCCGAGATCAGCAGGTTGATCAGATTAGAGGACATAGCCCAGCACCTCCGTGCGCTGCTGATGGCTTTCGAGATAGGCCCGCGCCTCGGCCGCCCGCGCCGCGTCGATCGAGACCAGCAGGTTGCCGAAGGGGCGCGGCCCGATCTCCTCGATGGCGCCGGCGAGGATGTTGACATCGAGCCCGAGCGTCGCGCTCATCCGCGCCAGCAGCGGGTCGGTCGCGTTGTCGCCCAGGAAGGTGATGCGGATCACCTCGCGCGCCGGCCCTTCGGGGCGGTCGGTCTGCAACTTGTCGGCGATGAAGCGCGGCAGGGTGACGCCGGTGACGCCGGCAAGGAAGCTGCGCGTCGTCGGATGCTGCGGCGCGGTGAAGACGTCATAGGTCAGCCCCTGCTCGACGATCCGCCCGCCCTCGATCACCGCGACATGGCTCGCGATGTCGCGCACCACCGCCATCTCGTGGGTGATGAGAAGAATCGTCAGCCCGAGGTCGCGGTTGATGTCGGCCAGAAGCCGCAGCACCGTCTGCGTCGTCTCCGGGTCGAGCGCCGAGGTCGCCTCGTCCGACAGCAGAACCTTCGGATCGGTGGCCAGCGCGCGGGCGATGCCGACGCGCTGCTTCTGCCCGCCCGACAGCTCGGCCGGATAGCGCCCGGCCAGCGGCTCGAGCCCGACACGGGCGAGAAGGTCGCGCACCCGCGGCCGGATCTTCGCCGAGGGAATGCCGGCAATCTCCATCGGCAGCGCAACGTTGTCCTCGACCGTGCGCGACGACAGCAGGTTGAAGTGCTGGAAGATCATCCCGACCTCGCGCCGGATCTCGCGCAGCGCCGCACCGCGCGCCCGGCCGACATCACGCCCGGCCACGGTGATTGTGCCCGCCGTCGGCTGCTCGAGCCCGTTGACCATCCGCAGCAGCGTCGATTTGCCCGCGCCGGACCGCCCGATGATACCGGTGATCGAGCCCGCCGGGACCTCGAAGGTGATCCCCTCGAGCGCCGTGACGCTGCCGCGGCCCTTCTTCGGATAGCTCTTGCCGACCCCGTCGAAGGTGATGGCCGCGCCGCTGGTGATATCCCGTTGCATCAGACTGTCCGATATGGCTGTGGACTCGATTTGACCGCCCATAAAGGGGAAGCGGCCGGCAGATACAACCCCGCCCGGGGCGGCGGAACGCCCGATGCGCCCCGTCCCGGCAGTTACGCCAGATCCGCGCGCCGGGTTCAAGAAAACAATCACGCCAAAATTTGTCAGGTTTTCAGGATATTCTTCCACCCCCCGGAAGCCACGCCGCCAAAGCGTTCCCCGCCGCGCCCCTGCGCCCCGAACCCTGAGAGAATCGCCCCACGGAACGCCCCTCTTTCCGCTTCCAATTGCCCCAAATATCCCGGGGGTGAATTCGGCGCAGCCGAAGAGGGGGCAGCGCCCCCTAGCCTGCCACCATCCGCAGCGCCCGCGCCCGGGCCGGCGGAATGGCGCCGATCTCGAGCCCGGTGAAGACATGGAGCGTGCCCAGATCCTCGTCGACCACGGCATGGTCGCTGACCCAGCCCCCCATCGTCAGATAGCTGCGCAACAGCGGCGGCATCCGCAGCATCGCCAGTTTCGGGTCCCCCGGCCGGCCGATCAGCGCCCGGGCATAGCGCACCACCTTCGGCGCCTTCACCCGCGGCCACCAGCGCCGCGGCGCAAGATGGCGCTCGGCCAGCACCGCGAAGGCATCGGCGAAATATTCCCAGTCGGTGCCGGTGAAGGACGAGCAGCCGAACAGCATCTCGACCTTCCCGGCATCGACGAAGCGCGTCATCGCGCCCCAGGCCAGGCGCAGGATGTCGGGGTCGTGCAGGCCGGGCTCCATGCAGAAGCGCCCCATCTCGACCATCGGACCGGCAAATCCGCGCAGCGCCGAAAGCTCGTAATATTGTGCGGAATAGCTGCGGCCGATCTCGGAGCCGTCCTTCAGCGGCAGCAGACGGAAGCAGCACACCAGCCGCCCCGTCGCCACCTCCTCGACCAGGACATGCCGGCAGACGGCATCGAACTCATCGGCATCGAGCGGCACCGCATCCGGGGCGACACCGCCACGGGCACCGACGAAGCTGCGCCAGCGCAGCGCCTGCGCGGCGCGAAGGTCGGACGGGGTCGCGGCGAACCGCGCGCCGTAACGTCCCCTCGCGAGCGAAAACATGGTGGCTCCCCGGGTTGGCCCGAACGGGAGCGATCATAGGCGACTCGGCACCGCGACGGAAGAAAAACCGCCGCGGCGCGGCAAAGCTCACTGCGTGAGTTGCGTCGCCGACACCCGGCCGAGGCTGCCCAGAAGCTGCCGCACGACGCTGATGCCCTTGATGTTCGACTTGGTGACGCGCCGCGACAGCACCACCACCTCGCCGCGCTCGAGGCCGAAGCGCTCGACATTGGCGACGGTGCCGGCCTTGTCGAAGCTGACCGCGACGACCTGGCGGTCGATTTCCTGCGGCGCCCGGGCGCCGTAGTATTTCCAGCGCGAGCCGACGTAATACCAGGCCGACCCCTCGAGCACGCCCGAGGCGGAAGGACGGCCCACGGCCGCCGCCACGTCATCACGCGAACTCTTGCCGACCTGGACCTGCGACAGATCCTCGTCGGACGGGACATAGCCATGATTCTGGTAGATCGCCGTGCAGCCAGCCGCCAAGAGGCTCGCGCCAAGGGCCATCGCCAGCGCAATGCGCCGCGTCACGGTTCCGGTGCTCACCTGTTACCCCCTCTTGCCTCGTGGCCTGTGGCCTTTTATCCCGCTTACAACAACCCGGCCCCGCCCTCAAGCACCATGCGGAGGGCGTCCGGCCCATCACCCAGGAGCCGCCATGACCGATGCCCCCCCGCCCTGGAGCGCGCCGCTTCGCCCCGCCGAGCTTGCCGGCCGGAAACCCAATCGTTTCGACCTGCGCCCCGATGCCGAGACCCGCGCGGCGATCGCCGCCTGGGCCGGGATCGAGGCGCTCAACTCTTTGCGACTGAACGGCACGCTGACGCCGCAGGGCCGCTCGGACTGGACATTGCAGGCGGAATTCGAGGCCGAGGTGGTGCAATCCTGCGTCATCACCCTCGCCCCGGTCACCACCCGGCTGAGCGAAGGCGTCCTGCGCCATTACCTTGCCGAGATGCCCGAACCCGAGGGCGACGAGATCGAGATGCCCGAAGACGACACGAGCGAGCCGCTGCCTGCGGTGATCGACCTTGGCGCGGTGGCGCTCGAGGTGCTCGAACTCGCCCTGCCGCTCTATCCGCGAGCACCGGGCGCCGAGCTTGACGAAACCGTGGTGACCGAGCCGGGCGCCGTGCCGATGCGCGACGAGGACGCCCGTCCCTTTGCCAACCTGCGCGACCTGCTGACGAAGAAGGACGACACGGACGGCAACTGACCGCCCGTTTGCGCGCCGCCTGCCCGGCTTTTGCGCTCCGTCGCCCACCCGGCGCGGCAGCGCAAGAAAGGGCTTGCAACGGAGCGGAATCGCAGTATGTTCCCGGCCTCATTCGAAGTCTGGGTTCGCACCCGGTCCGCTCTCCGGCGCCAGTGACGATACTCAAGGAAATCAGGGCCCTGTGCCCGCGAACAATCGAGGTTAGACATGGCTGTCCCGCAGAACCGAGTCACGCGCTCCCGCCGCAACATGCGCCGTGCGCATGACGCCCTTGTGGCCGCCAACCCGGCTGAATGCCCGAACTGTGGCGAACTGAAACGCCCGCACCACGTCTGTGGCGCCTGCGGTCACTACGACGACCGCGAAGTGGTGGCTCAGGCCGTCGAGGTCGATCTGGACGACGACGCCGCGTAAGCGCGTCGCCCGAGCCTCTGATCCATGCTGCCTGAACAAGAGCAGACGCGGGCCGAAGGCCGGATCGATGCCGCGCAGACGGATGGCCGCGACGCTGCGGCCAAGGCGCCGGCCGCGTCCGGCGCCCTCGTCATTTCTGTCGATGCCATGGGCAGCGACCGCGGTCCCGTCGCGGTGCTCGATGGTGTGCAGATCGCCCATCGTGCCAACCCGGCGCTGCGCTTCATCCTGCACGGCCGCGAGGACGAGCTCGCCCCGTTGATCGCTGCGCGCGGCCTGGCCGATTGCGCAGTGTTGCACCATGCCGACGGCGTGGTGACCATGCATGACAAGCCCTCGCAGGTGATGCGGCGCGGCAAGGACACCTCGATGTGGTCGGCGATCGAGTCGGTGCGCGAGCGCGAGGCGGCGGTGGCCGTCTCCTGCGGCAATACCGGCGCGCTGATGGCGGTGTCGATGCTGCGGCTGCGCAAGCTGCCCGGGGTGAATCGCCCCGCGATTGCCTCGTTCTGGCCATCGCGCAACCCGACCGGCTGGAACGTCATGCTCGACATGGGTGCCGACGTGAAGGCGGACGCCCCTGACCTGCTGACCTATGCACTGATGGGCACCTCCTATGCCCGCAACGCGCTCGGCCTTGCGCGGCCGCGCGTCGGGCTGCTCAATGTCGGCACCGAGGAGCACAAGGGGCATGCCGAACTGAGGCTCGCGCATGAGATGATCGGCGCGGCGCAAGAGGCCGGCGCCTTCGACTTCGTCGGCTTTGTCGAGGGCAATGACCTGCCCTCCGACCGCGTCGACGTGATCGTCACCGACGGCTTCACCGGCAATGTTGCGCTGAAAACCGCCGAGGGCACGGCGAAATTCGCCGCCGAACTGCTGCGCGGCGCACTCACCGCGACACCACTGACCAAGCTCGGCGCCTTCCTCGCGATGGGGCCGCTGAAGCGGATGAGCGCGCAGATCGACCCGCGACGGGCGAATGGCGGCGTCTTCCTCGGGCTGAACGGCACCGTGGTGAAGTCGCACGGCTCGGCCGACGCGACCGGCGTCGCCGCCGCGATCGAACTGGCCGCCCGCCTCGCCCGCTCCGGTTTCGTCGAAAGGCTCGCGGCACGGGTTGCCTCTGCGTCAGTGGCAAGGCAGGATGCGCCCTCGGGAGAGGCATCCAGCGAGAACGAACTATGAAAATCAGATCCGTCGTCCGCGGCGTCGGCCATTACCTGCCGGCGCGCGTCGTCGAGAACAGCGAGTTCGAGACCACGCTCGACACCTCGGATGAATGGATCCGTGCCCGCACCGGCATTGAGCGGCGCCATTTTGCCGCCGAGGGCGAGACCACCTCGCAGCTTGCGATCAAGGCGGCACAGGCGGCACTTGAAGATGCCGGGATCCCCGCCGACCGCATCGACGCGATCGTCGTCGCCACCTCGACCCCCGATTTCACCTTCCCCTCCGTGGCGACCATGGTGCAGGCCGGGCTCGGCTCGACGCATGGCTTTGCCTATGACGTGCAGGCGGTCTGCGCGGGCTTCGTCTATGCGCTGGCGAATGCGAACGGGCTGATCATCTCGGGCCAGGCCGAGCGCGTGCTGGTGATCGGCGCCGAGACCTTCTCGCGGATCATGGACTGGACCGACCGCGGCACCTGTGTGCTCTTCGGCGACGGCGCCGGCGCGCTGGTGCTCGAGGCGGCCGAGGGCAGCGGCGCGAACAGTGATCGCGGCGTGCTGTCGACCGATCTGCATTCCGACGGCCGCTACCGCGAGCTTCTCTATGTCGATGGCGGGGTCTCGACCACGGGCGTCGCCGGGCACCTGCGGATGCAGGGCAATGTCGTCTTCAAGCATGCGGTGCAGAAGCTGGCCGAAACCGCCCATACCGCGCTCGACAAGATCGGCATGAGCGGCGAGGACGTCGACTGGATCGTGCCGCATCAGGCCAACCTGCGGATCATCTCGGCCACCGCCGAGCGGATGCAGGTGCCGATGGAGCGTGTCGTGCTGACCGTGCAGGACCATGGCAACACCTCGGCCGCATCGATTCCCCTCGCCCTCTCGGTCGGCAAGCAGCGCGGCCAGATCAAGACCGGCGACCTGCTCGTCACCGAGGCGATCGGCGGCGGCCTGGCCTGGGGCTCGGTGGTGCTGCGCTGGTAAGCGCCGCGCCCGCCCGTCTTGCGGGCATCCCCGCTGCGGCAGAGCGCCGCGCAAGCCGTTGACAAGCCGTTCTTATTGACACCGGCATGGATTTGCGCCCATCGTGGGCGCAGTCACATCCGGGGGGATGACACGATGTCCGAAAAGACTCTGACGCGCATGGACCTGAGCGAAGCGGTGTTCCGCGAAGTCGGTCTGAGCCGCAACGAATCCGCGCAGCTCGTCGAAAGCGTGCTGCGCCACATGTCCGACGCGCTGGCCAATGGCGAGACGGTGAAGATCTCGTCCTTCGGCACCTTCTCGGTGCGCGAGAAAAGTTCGCGCATGGGACGCAACCCGAAAACCGGCGAGGAAGTGCCGATCAGCCCGCGCCGCGTGCTCTCGTTCCGGCCCTCGCACCTGATGAAGGATCGCGTCGCGGCCGGCAACGCGAAGTGACGCGCCGCCGCGACCAGGACCGCGAGATGAGCAAGTCCGCCCATGCCTTCCGCACGATCTCCGAAGTCGCCGAGCTTCTGGAAACGCCCACGCATGTGCTGCGCTTCTGGGAGAGCCGCTTTCCGCAGGTGAAGCCGGTCAAGGGCGCGGGCGGACGGCGCTATTACCGCCCCGACGACGTGCAGCTGCTCGCCGGCATCAAGAAGCTCTTGCACGATGACGGGATGACAATCCGCGGCGTGCAGAAGCTGCTGCGCGAACAGGGCGCGAAACAGGTTGCGGCCCGGGTCGAGCTGAGCTTCGACGCGGCCGAGGATACGTCCGAAGCCGCCCTGCCCGAAACCGACCGGACCGAGGCCGACGGGACCGAGGCTGCGTCTGCCCTGGCCGCCGAAGACGCGGCGCCCGCCCCCGATACACTGGCCGGCACCCTGCTCACCCCGCGTGTTGCCGCCTGGCGCCAGACCTCGCTCTTCGAGGCACCGGCGCCGGAGGGGGCCGGAATCGTCACCGAGATCGAGACCGTGGCCCTCGTCGAGATCGAGGATGCAGATGATTCGCCGCCCGAGCCCGAGCCGGTGCCCGAGGCACCGATCGCCCTCGACGTCGAGCCGGAAGACCCCGAGGCACTCGCCCAGGTGGTGAGTCTGCTCGTTGCCGGCAGCACCCGCCCCCAGGAGACCGCCCCTGCCCTGCCGCCCACGCCGGAGCCCGCGCTTGCGGTGCTGTCGCGCGGCCTGACCGGACTCGATCTTGCGGGTCTCGGCACCGTCGAGCGGATGCGGCTTCTGACCGCCTGCGACCGGCTCACGGCGCTGCAGGCCCGGATGGGTCAGCCGCCGCGCGCCCTGCCGCGCTGAGCCCGCGCGCAGGCCAGGGTGCGGCCTCGCGAGCTTCCGGCAGGCCGTTGCAAAAAGTTGCGTTTTGCCGCTTGCACCCGCCGCCCGGATGCCTCTATACACGCCTCGTGTCGGGCCGTGGCGCAGCCTGGTTAGCGCGTCCGTCTGGGGGGCGGAAGGTCGAGAGTTCGAATCTCTCCGGCCCGACCATCACGAGAAACGCCCACCCTTCGGGGTGGGCGTTCGTCTATCCGAGGGAGGCTGCGATGGCACACGGCGTTCTGCCCGATTCCGCGATCCGCGCGATGTTCGGGCGTGGCGAGATCACCGCCGCCCTGCCCCTCGTGCCCGGCCAGATCCAGCCCGCGAGCCTTGATCTGCGGCTTGGCACCGTGGCCTACCGGATCCGCGCCTCCTTCCTCGCCGGCCGCGGCACCCGCGTCGAGACCAAGCTCGCCGATTTCGAGATGCACCGGATGGACCTCGGGAACGGCGCCGTGCTGGAGAAGGGCTGCGTCTATCTGGTACCGCTGATGGAGGGGCTGGCGCTGCCCGAGGGCATCACCGCCGTCGCCAACGCCAAAAGCTCGACCGGCCGGCTCGATCTGCTGACCCGGGTGATCACCGACGGCGGCACCGAATTCGACCGCATCCCCGAAGGCTATGCCGGCCCGCTCTATGCCGAGATCTGCCCGCGCTCCTTCTCGGTGCTGGTGCGGCCCGGCATGCGGCTCAATCAGATCCGCTTCCGCCGTGGCCAGGCGGCGCTGACCGACCCCGAGCTGAAGGCGCTGCACGCGGCCGAGCCGCTCGTCACCGGCGAGGCGGTGATCGACGCCGGCCTCGGCTTCTCGGTCGACCTGCTGCCCGAGACCGGCGATCTCGTCGGCTACCGCGCCAAGCCGCACACCGGGGTGATCGACCTCGACCGGATCGCGCATTACCCGACCTCGGATTTCTGGGAGGAGCTGCGCACCCGCGAGGGGCGGATCATCCTTGATCCCGGCGCCTTCTATATCCTCGTCTCGCGCGAGGCGGTGACGATCCCGCCCGATTACGCCGCCGAGATGGCGCCCTATCTCGCCATGGTGGGCGAGTTCCGCGTGCATTACGCGGGCTTCTTCGACCCGGGCTTCGGCCATGGCGCGGCGGGCGGCGCGGGGTCGCGCGGCGTGCTCGAGGTGCGCTGCCACGAGGCCCCCTTCGTGCTCGAACACGGCCAGGTGGTGGGCCGACTCGTCTACGAGCGGATGACCGCGCGCCCCGAGCGGCTCTATGGCACCGGCATCGCCTCGAACTATCAGGGCCAGGGGCTGAAACTCGCCAAGCATTTCCGCGCCGGCTGAGCGCCGCGCCCGGAGCACAGGGCAGAAGGGGGCGCTGCCCCCTCTTGGCTGCGCCAATTCACCCCCGGGATATTTTCGGCAATTGGAAGCCGGGACTGTGCTTGCTCTTCCAATCGCTCCAAATATCCCGGGGGTGAGGGCGAAGCCCGAGGGGGCAGCACCCCCTTGCGCGCGGCGCCCGTCTTGAAACGCCCGGGGTTCTTGCCCCGGCCGCGCCGACGTCCTAGAACGCGAGACAGACCCTGATACGGAAGCGGACCATGCTCGACCTTCTCAGCTACAAGACCCCCGAACCGAAAGTCATCGCCGGCGCCAAGGCCGACTGGGAACTGGTGATCGGGATGGAGGTACATGCGCAGGTGAGCTCGAACGCCAAGCTCTTCTCCGGCGCCTCGACCGGCTTCGGCGCTGAACCGAACAGCCACGTCGCCTTCGTCGATGCGGCGATGCCCGGCATGCTGCCGGTGATCAACGAGTTCTGCATCGCCCAGGCGGTGAAGACCGGGCTTGGCCTGAAGGCGGGGATCAACCTGCGCTCGGCCTTCGACCGGAAGAACTATTTCTATCCAGACCTGCCGCAGGGCTATCAGATCAGCCAGCTCTATCACCCGATCGTGGGCGAGGGCGAGATCGTCGTCGACATGGGCCCGGGCATCGCGCGCAAGGTGCGCATCGAGCGCATCCACCTCGAGCAGGACGCGGGCAAGTCGATCCACGACATGGACCCGACGATGTCCTTCGTCGACCTGAACCGCACCGGTGTGGCGCTGATGGAGATCGTCTCGCGCCCCGACATCCGCGGCCCCGAGGAAGCGGCCGCCTATGTGGTGAAGCTGCGCCAGATCCTGCGCTATCTCGGCACCTGTGACGGCAACATGCAAAACGGCAACCTGCGCTGTGACGTCAACGTCTCGGTCTGCCGCCCGGGGCAATACGAGAAATACCAGGCGACGCAGGATTTCAGCCATCTCGGCACGCGCTGCGAGCTGAAGAACATGAACTCGATGCGCTTCATCCAGGCCGCGATCGACTACGAGGCGCGCCGCCAGATCGCAATTCTCGAGGATGGCGGCGAGGTGGTGCAGGAAACCCGCCTCTACGACCCGGACAAGAACGAAACCCGCTCGATGCGCTCGAAGGAAGAGGCGCATGACTACCGCTACTTCCCCTGCCCCGACCTGCTTCCGCTCGAAATCGAGCAGGCCTGGGTCGACGACATCGCCGCGGCGATGCCGGAGCTGCCGGACGAGAAGAAGGCGCGCTTCGTCGAGGGGCTGGGCCTGAGCGAATACGACGCCTCGGTGCTGACCGCCGAGGTCGAGAATGCCGATTACTTCGAGGCCGTCGTCGCCGTGTGCGACGATGGCAAGCTGGCCGCGAACTGGGTCATCAACGAGCTCTTCGGCCGGCTGAAGAAGGACGGCGCGGACATCGACGCGAGCCCGATGAGCCCGGCGCAGCTCGGCGGCATCATCACCCTGATCAAGTCGGGCGACATCTCGGGCAAGATCGCCAAGGACCTGTTCGAGATCGTCTATACCGAAGGCGGCGACCCGGCCGAGATCGTCACCGCACGCGGCATGAAGCAGGTCACCGACCTCGGCGCGATCGAGGCGGCGGTGGACAAGATCATCGCCGAAAGCCCCGCCGAGGTCGAGAAGGCGAAGGCCAACCCGAAGCTCGTCGGCTGGTTCGTCGGACAGGTGATCAAGGCCTCGGGCGGCAAGGCGAACCCGGCCGCGGTGAAGGAAATCGTGGCGAAGAAGCTCGGGATCTGATCCCGGGGCCGCGCGACAGGGGTCAGGGCGCCTTCGGGCGCCCTGTTCCGTTCAGATCCCCGGCGGCAGTTTCGAAGCCATCTGCGCGCGCCGGTCGAAGCGCTCGCCATCGGCGATGAAGGTGCCGTCGCCCACGGCATGCAGCATCCGCGCCCCCGAGAGCGCCGGGTTGGTCCAGGCCGCCACGCCCTGCAGCACCACGATGCTATGCGCCTCGACGATGTCGACGACGCGGCATTCGACGGCGGCGATGCAATCGGCAAGGAGCGGCGGCCGGACGTGGCGCGCAGGCTGGGTGCGCAGGCCGAAGCGCGCGATCTTGTCCACCACCTTGCCCGAGCAGGTTCCCACCCCCAGCACGGTGTCGATCATCTCGGCCGGCGGAATCGCGATCACGCAGTCGCGCTGTTCCTCGAGCGCGGCATAGGAGCTGTTCCAGGGCCCGGTGCAGATCGCGAAACGCGCATCGAAGTCGAGCACCATCGTCCAGCTGATCGTCATCACATTCGCCCGCGTCCCGTCGTCGGTCACCACCCAGATCACCGGCCCCGGCTCGAGCAGGGTGAACGCCCTGCCCAGCGGCATCTCTTCCATCACCGGTCTCCCTTGCCATGCTGCCCCCCAGCACAGCGCCCGGGCCGCAAATGTGCAAGTGGGGTTTTCCACCGCTTTACGCGGACCAGCCCCGCAGTACCGCTTTTTCCCCCCGCCCCTCCACGGCCGGGGCATCCGCCGCGGCGGGACTGCACCGCAGTCCCGCTTTTTCACCCCCGCCCCACCACGGTCGGGGCGTTCGCCGCGGCGGGACTGCACCGCAGTCCCGCTTTTTCGCGGCTCACCCCTTCGTTCCTTGACCGTCCCGCACAACTCGGTAACAACGGCCCCGCAAAGAGGTGCGTCATGCAGGCTTATGAATACAAGGTGATCCCCGCCCCGCAACGAGGCGAGAAGGAACGCGGGCTGAAGACCGGGGCGGAACGTTTCGCCCACGCGCTCACCCTCACGATGAACGAACTCGCGGCGGAGGGCTGGGAATACTGGCGCGCCGAGACGCTTCCGGCCGAGGAGCGCGCGGGCCTGACCTCGAAGACGACGGTGTTCCACAACCTGCTCGTCTTCCGTCGCCCGTTCCGCGGCGAGGGGATCTCGGGCGAGGCCCCCACACTCGCCGCGCAAAGCGCCGCCGAGCGGCGTGCGCGGATGCTCTCGGTCTATGCGCCCGAGGGCAAGGCGCCGCGACTCGGCCCGGCCGAGGAAGAAGAGGTCTGATCCTCGAACTCGATTGCCAGCGCATGGACCCGGGCCAGCAGCCCGGGCCCGAGCGCGGCATGGACCGCGCGATGCCGTGCGATCCGTGAGGCCTGCGCCAGAGACGGCACCCAAAGCCGCAGCCGGAAATGGCTTTCGCCGGCCGCGGCGGCGGCCGAATGGCCGGCGTGACGCGCGCTTTCGTCGATGATTTCCAGATGGCTCGGTTCGAGCGCCGCAAGCCGCGCCCGGATCTCGTCGGCCACCGGTGATTTTCCGCCCGTCATCGTACTGCGCCCCTTTCGCCTCGTGGCAAATTGCTTAGACTGCGTGGCCCGAGTCGGCCGGCCCCGTCAAGCGGGCCGCCACGCGGGAATGCGAAAAGGACAAGAGGCAGACATGAGCGGGACCGATCCCTTCGGCTTCAACATCTCGGCAGCCGCCGACAAGAAGCGTCGGACCAAGGGCAAGCGCGGGATGTCGGGCGCATTCGAGACCTCGACGCGCAAATGCGACCACGAGGGCTGCACCGAGCCCGGCCAGTATCGGGCGCCGAAAAGCCCGAAGGTGCTCGACGACTATTTCTGGTTCTGCAAGGATCACGTGCGCGAGTACAACCTGAACTGGAACTACTTCCAGGGCCAGTCGGAAGAGGAATTCCAGCGCTTCCTCGAGAATGCGACGGTCTGGGAAAGGCCGACGAAACCCTTCGGGCGTTCGAAGGAGGAGATGGGCTGGGCCCGGCACGGGATCTCGGACCCGCAGGAGTTGCTGGGCGAGAACGCCACGCAAAACCCCGGCCGCACCGTGATCGGTCGCCGGCTGCCGCCGACCGAGCGGCGCGCGCTCGACATTCTCGACGCCAAGGAGAGCATGACCAAGGCCGAGATCCGCAAGTGCTACAAGGCGCTGATCAAGGTGCTGCACCCGGACATGAACGGCGGCGACCGCAGCCAGGAGGAAATGCTGCAGGAGGTGGTCTGGGCCTGGGACCAGCTCAAGGACAGCCGCAACTTCAAATGAGAACGGGGGGCCAGGCCCCCCGTTTTTCATTCCGCAGATCGGCCGGGGGCACCCCCCCCCCTGCCCGCTCAGCCGGCCGCAGCCTCGGCCGCGAGCTTGCGGATCCGTTCGACCATCGCCGCAAGCCCGTTCGAGCGCTGCTGGCTCAGATGCTCGTTCAGCCCGAGCCGGCCAAGCTCGGCCTTGGCGTCGACCCGCGTCACCTCGGCCACGCTCAGCCCCGAATAGAGCGCATGCAGGATCGCGATCAGCCCCTCGACGATCATCGCATCCGACTCGCCCTCGAAGTCGAAACGCGCGGCGGGGCCGGTGCCCGCGATCCGCGGCAAGAGCCAGACCTGGCTTGCACAGCCCTCGACCTTGGTCGCCGGCACTTTCAGCGCCGGGTCCATGTCCGGCAGCGCCTTGCCCAGCTCGATCACGTGCCGGTAGCGGTCTTCCCAGTCATCCAGGAAGTCGAAGGTTTCGGCGATCTCCTCGAAGGCGGCGCTGGCCATGGTCCCCTCCTTGCACGGGTTTTCCCCTGCCTACCTCCGCGCGCCGGAAGGGTCCAGTGGCGGCTTTTCAAAAGCCCCGCGATCGGCTACCCAAGGGCAAAGCGCACGCCCGCCGCGCGCACCAGTCCGGAGACGCCATGAAACCGCTTCGCCCCGCCCTCGTCCTTCCGCTCGCCCTTTCCGTCGCGCTCGCCGGCTGCGGCGGCTGGAAGGAAAGCCGGGTGAATCCGCGGAACTGGTTCGGCAAATCCGAACAGGTGCAAACGCTCGAACCGAAGACGGGCTATCTCAAGGCCAAGGCCGATCACCGCACCCTCGTGGCCGATGTCAGCACGCTCGAGATCAAGCGCACCCCCACCGGCGCGATCGTCTCGGTCACCGGCCTGCCGCCGACGCAGGGCTGGTGGGGCGCCGCGCTCGAGGCCGATGACGACGGCCGCCCGGTCGATGGCGTCATCACCTACCGCTTCGTCGTCGCCCCGCCCGAACCCGGCTCGCCGGCCGCGCAGCGGGTGATGAACGCGGGCTCGCGCACGGTGACGGCGGCGGCCTTCATCAACAACATCCGCCTTGCCGATACCCACAAGATCGTGGTGATCGGCGCGCAGAACGAGCGCTCGATCAGCCGCTGAGCGCCGATTTCGCCATGGTCGCGGTGCCGGGCCTGCGCTAGGTTGCGGCTCGATACGGCCACAAGCGGAGGTGCAGCATGAGCAGGTTCTGGAGCCCGGGGGTTGCGGCACTCGTTCCCTACACGCCGGGCGAGCAGCCGACGGACCGCACCTTCGTCAAGCTCAATACCAACGAGAACCCCTATGGCCCCTCCCCCCGCGCGATCGAGGCGATCGGGGCCGCGACCGGCGACGCGTTGCGGCTTTACCCGGACCCGACGGCGGCGGCGCTGCGCACGGCGATCGGCGCGCGCTTCGGCCTGGACGCCGATCATGTCTTCGCCGGCAACGGCTCGGACGAGGTGCTGGCCCATGCCTTCCACGCCTTCTTCCGCGGCAAGGGCGAACTGCTCTTTCCCGACGTGACCTACAGCTTCTACCCGACCTATTGCACGCTCTACGGCATCCCGCTCCGGCAGGTGCCGCTTCGCGCCGATTTCAGCCTCGACGTCGACGCACTCACCGGCCCCTGCGCGGGCATCGTGATCGCCAATCCGAACGCGCCGACCGGCATCGCCCTGCCCGTGGCCGCGATCGAGCGGGTGCTGCAGGCAAACCCCGATGTCGTGGTGCTGGTCGACGAGGCCTATGTCGATTTCGGCGCCAACAGCATGGCGCCGCTGGTCTCGCGCTATGAAAACCTTCTGGTGGTGCAGACCTTCTCGAAGTCGCGCAGTCTTGCCGGGCTGCGGGTGGGCTTTGCGCTTGGCCAGCCCGCGCTGATCGAGGGGCTCACCCGGATCAAGGACAGCTTCAACTCCTACCCGCTCGACCGGCTGGCGCTCGCGGGCGCGCTGGCGGCGTGGGAGGATACGGCCTGGTTCGACGAGACGCGGCACAAGGTGATGGCCGACCGCGCGCGGCTGACCGCGGGGCTTCAGGCCCGCGGCTTTGCGGTGCTGCCCTCGGCCGCGAACTTCGTCTTTGCGTCCCCTTCGGGCCTCGGGGCGGCCGAGATGCTGCAGGCGCTGCGCGCGCGCGGCATCCTGGTGCGGCATTTCGCCAAGGGGCGGACGCAGGACTGGCTGCGGATCTCGATCGGCACCGCCGACGAATGCGGCCGGCTGCTTTCCGAGATCGACGCGATCACCGCCGCCTGAGCGGCAGTCGGGCCCGGTCGGCGCCGGGCCCGCGAGGTTTTATACCACGACGACTCGCACCGCGCCGCCCGAGGCAGTGAGGCCGATCTCGCCCTTCGCCAGACGCAGCGCATCGCGGCCGAAGACATCGGCGCGCCAGCCGGTCAGCGCCGGTACGTCGCGCTTGCCCGCGGCAATGCGGTCGAGATCGGACGAGGTGGCGATCAGCTTGGCCGCCACCCCCGTCTCCTCGGATTTCGCCTTCAGCAGCACGCGCAGCAGATCGGCCAGCGCCGTGTTCACCTGCAGCTGGTGCTGCTCGTCGGGCACATGCGGGTAATTCTCCGGCGCCATCTCGAGCGCGGCTTTCACCGCGGTGATGATCCCCTCGGCGATCTCGCCGCGCCGCGCCTCGCGCAGCAGAAGCCGTGACTTGCCAAGCTCGTCGAGCGTGGTCGGCCGGGTCGAGGCGAGCTCGAGCAGCGCGTCGTCCTTGAAGATGCGCGAGCGCGGGATGTTCTTGTTCTGCGCATAGCCCTCGCGGAAGCGGGCAAGCTCGCGCACCACGGCGAGGAATCGGCCCGAGGTGGTGCGGGTCTTCACCCGCTGCCAGGCGTCTTCGGGCAGCGTGGTATAGGTGTCGGGCGAGAGCAGGATCGCCTCCTCCTCCTCGACCCAGACATGGCGGCCCGACTTCTCCAGTTCCTTCGACAGGAATTCGTAGATCACCCGCAGATGGGTGACATCGGCAACGGCATAGACCTTCTGCGCGTCGGTCAGCGGCCGGCGCGACCAGTCGGTGAAGCGCGAGGTCTTGTCGAGCGCCTGGCGCGCGATCTTCTTCACCAGCGTCTCATAGCCGACCTGCTCGCCAAAGCCGCACACCATCGCGGCGACCTGGGTGTCGAAGAGCGGCTTCGGGAAGAGGCCGGCATCGACGAAGAAGATCTCGAGATCCTGACGCGCGGCATGGAAGACCTTCACCGTCGCCTCGTGGCGGAAGAGATCATAGAGCGGCTCGAGCGAGAGCCCCTCGGCCAGCGGGTCGACAAGCACCGCCTCGCCGTCCTTGGCCGGCGGGATCGCAAGTTGCACGAGGCACAGCTTCGACCAGTAGGTGCGCTCGCGCAGGAACTCGGTATCGACGGTGACGTAGGGCTGGGCTTTCGCCTTCGCGCAGAATTCAGCGAGGGCTTCGGTGGTGGTGATGGTCTGCATCGGCGTCCTGTCCGCGGGGTCATCCCGCACTCCGTTGTTTTCCGACCTTTAGGGAGTCGCCAGCGGAAAGAAAAGGCGCTTGCGGGGCCGCGCATGCAAATACCTGCCCCGGCAGGGCCCGCGGCGCGGCCGGGAGCCTCCGGCGGGAGGATTTGGCCCAAGAAAAAGCCCGGTCGCAGAAGGACCGGGCCATGGGCTTTCTTCCTGGCAAAAATACCTCCGCCGGAGGCGCCGGGCTTGCGGCCGGGCGCGGCAGTGTCAGAGCAGAACCGGCGTCCTGTCCCCCGCGACAAAGCGGCGCAGCACCGCGGGATAGAGCTGATGCTCCATCGTCAGCACCCGCGCGGCGAGCGTGTCGGCATCGTCGCCCGGCAGCACCGGCACCCGCGCCTGACCGAGGATCGGACCGTCATCGAGCACCGGCGTGACCTCGTGCACGGTGCAGCCGGCCTCGGCATCGCCTGCATCAAGCGCGCGCTGATGCGTGTGCAGCCCCGGGTATTTCGGCAAAAGCGAGGGGTGGATGTTCAGCATCCGCCCCGAGAAGCGGGTGACGAAGCCGGGCGTCAGCACCCGCATGAACCCCGCAAGGCACAGCACGTCGGGCTCGGCCGCCAGCAGCGGTTTCAGCAGCTCCGTCTCGAAGGCAGCGCGATCCTTGCCGAAGGGGCGGTGATCGACGGCGACGGTGGGAACCCCCTTCGCCGCGGCCTTCGCCAGCCCCGCAGCCCCCGGGTCGTTCGAGGCGACGAGCACCGGCGCCGCATAGCCCTCGGCCTGCATCGTCTCGACGAGGCGGAGCATGTTCGACCCGCCCCCCGAGATCAGGATCGCGACGCGTTTCACAGAAGCGCGCCCGTGTAGGCGACGCCCTGCCCCGCGGTGACGGTGCCGATCACGGTGACCGTCTCGCCCTCGGCCTCGAGCAGCGCCTTGAGCTCGGCGGCGCGGTCAGGCGCCACCACGGCGATCATGCCGATGCCGCAGTTGAAGGTCTTGAGCAGTTCCGGCTCGGCCATCTGCGCGGTTTCCGCCAGCCAGCGGAACACGCCCGGCAGCTGCCACGACGACAGATCGATCGCCGCGCCCAGCCCCTCGGGCAACACGCGCGGCAGATTCTCGGTCAGCCCGCCGCCGGTGATATGGGCAAGCGCATGCACGCCGCCCGCCCGCACCGCGGCAAGCGCCTGCTTGACGTAAAGCCGGGTCGGCGCCAGCAGCGCGGCGCCGAGCGTGCCCTCGGCGAAGGGGCAATCGGCCTGCCAGCCAAGGCCCGAAAGCTCGACCACCTTGCGCACGAAGCTGTAGCCGTTCGAATGCACCCCATTCGAGCCAAGGCCAAGCAGCACGTCGCCCTCGGTCACGCCCGCCGGCAGATCCGTACCGCGCTCCATCGCGCCGACGGCAAAGCCCGCGAGATCGAAATCGTCCTTCGCATACATGCCGGGCATCTCGGCGGTCTCGCCGCCAATGAGCGCACAGCCCGACTGCGCACAGCCCTCGGCGATGCCCTCGATGATCCGGGTGGCCTGATCGACATCGAGCTTGCCGGTGGCGAAATAGTCGAGGAACAGCAGCGGCTCGGCGCCCTGGCAGACGAGGTCGTTCACGCACATCGCGACGAGGTCGATGCCGATGGTGTCGACGTTGCCGGTGTCGATGGCGATGCGGAGTTTCGTGCCGACACCATCGGTCGCGGCAACGAGGATCGGGTCATTGTAACCCGCGGCCTTCAGATCGAAGAGCGCGCCGAAGCCGCCAAGCCCCGACATCGTGCCCGGCCGGGTCGTGCGTTTCGCCGCCGGCTTGATCCGTTCGACGAGCGCATTGCCCGCATCGATATCCACCCCTGCATCGGCATAGGTCAGGCCGGGTTTCGTGTCGGTCATGGCAGGCTCCGGGTTCGCGACAGGTTTCGCCCTGCCTTTATCGCGTTCGCGGCGCAGGGGCAATCGTCCCGCCTGCCCCTGCGGCACAATCTCCGCCGCCGTGCCACCTTGCGCAGCAAGGCGCGCCGGCGCTAGGGTCACGGGGATTTCAGGAGCGCATCAGGGAAGGCTCAAAGCCGCCTTGCCATGCGCGCGTCATTTCGAGGACAGGATGAAACACATCGCCTTTGCAACCCTGCTCGTGATCGCGGGCACCGGCTCCGTGGTTCTTGCCGGCGGCTTCACCGCGCCGGTGGACGAGCCCTCCCCCGTGGTGCGGGAGGAGACGACACCGCCCGACCGGTCCGATGGCACACAGGGCGGCACCCGAGAGGAAGGTGCAAGCCGGCCGGCACGAGAGTCGGCCACCACCTCCTGCAGTTCGGTCTTCGATCGCGCCACGCCGGCGTGCCGGAGCTGATCGCCGGCCGCAAATCCGCGCCTCCCGGTGCAGGCATTCCTTGACGCTCGCAGTCGCCGTGATAGACGGAAAACCATGCTGGGCCTGTAGCTCAATGGTCAGAGCAGGGCGCTCATAACGCCTTGGTTGGGGGTTCGAGTCCCTCCGGGCCTACCAAACCCCCGGCACGGCGCGTGGCTTCCGCGGCTTGCGGTTCATGACGGCGCGCCGCTCGGGGCGGCGGCCGGTTTCGGAACGGCTGCCCCCCGACGGGCAGCCGCCCCTCCTTACTCTGCCGCGCGGTCGCGGTCCGAAGGCGCCGCGCCGCGGGGGTGCCGCGCCGTTCAGCTCCGCATCGCGGCAAGCGGCGGCTGCCGCCAGATCAGCGCAGCCGGGATCAGCGGGATCAGCACGCTTGCCGCACCGAGCAGCGCAAGCCCGCCCAGATCGTCGCGGCTGAACTCCACTGGCAAGGGGAACCCCTGTCGGGCGCTGAAGGCCTGCGCCATCAGGCTGGCCGCAAGGTATCCCAGCCCGAGACCGATCACCGCCCCCGCCAGAAGCAGCACCGACAGCTCGCCCCAGACGATCCCGAAGATCGCCCCGCGCGGTGCCCCGAGCGCGCGCAAGGCGCCGATCTGCCGCCGCCGCTGGCCGACATGGATCACCGCGACGAGCAGCAGTGCGGCCGCAACCAGCCCTTGCGTGCCGACCGCGATCGCCGAGAGCACGCTGCGCGCATCTCCCATCATCGCGTAAAGGCCGGTCAGCACCTCGGCGGGGAACACCCCGACGGTGTCCGGCCGCAGACGATATTCGCGGCGCAGCGCATAAGCGTCGGCGATACTCTTCGGCTTGACCAGAATCGCGGGCAGACCGGGCGGGAGCTCGGCCCAGGTCTCGTCGATCGGCGCGTCGAGATCGAAGAGCCCATCTGCATGATCGTGACCATCGGCACCGTCATATGCGTGATCGGGATCAGCCGCCGCGGCCGTCGCCTGTTCTGGCGCTTTGCCGCCCGCGAGCGGCTGCCCGGCGTCAAGGTCATGCACATGCCAGACCGCCTGGATCGGCACCAGGATCGCACGGTCCCAGGGCGTGCCGGTGGGCGCGAGCCGGCCGACGACGCGATAGCCCCCCCCCTCGTGCATCTGCCCTCCGGTATCGGCCTCGCCATGCATCGAGGTGACATGCGCACCGGGAGCAAGCGGCACCGCCGCGCCGACGACGGCCTCGCCCTCGGCTTCGAAGATCCGCCCGAGCGCCACCGCCGGCGCGGTGTCGCGGACCAGCGCGCGCGAGGTGCCGACGATCGGATAGCCCCCGAAGGAATCGCCAAAGCCCACCGGCGCCGCCCAGGCGACACGCGGGTCGGCGTTCAGCCGCTGCAGGATATCGCCTTGCATCAGCGGCAGTGCGGCCGGCTGCAGGAAGACGGTGGAGAGCACGAGCTGGGTCTCGCTGCCCGGTGCCCCGATCACCAGATCGAATTTCTCCGAGGCCCGCGCACTGCCCAGACGCAGCGCCCGCTCCTGCAAGGTGACCGTGGCGCCGAGCGCGACGGCCAGCGCCACCAGCACCACCACCACGACCGCCCCGGGCCAGAGGCGACGCAGATCGGCGAAGATGAAACGCAGCATCAGCAGGCCTCCGACAGGGTTTCGTCGGCACTCACCATGCCATCCGCCAGCGCGATCCGGCGCGGGAAGGCGGCAATCAGCCGCGGGTCATGGCTGACGACGATCAGCGTCGCACCGGACTGACGCGCCAGATCGCGCAGCAAGGTGCCGATCGCGGCGCCGTTCACCGGGTCGAGGCTCGCTGTCGGCTCGTCGGCGACGATCACCCCCGGCGCGCGCAGCAGGGCGCGGGCGACGGCCACGCGCTGCATCTCGCCGCGCGACATGGTCTCGATCGGCTGATCGGGGCGCGACAGGCCGACCCGGTCGAGCAGCGCCACCGCGCGGGTGACCGTCTCCTTGCCGGCGACGCGCGCAAGCCGGGCCGGCAAAAGCACGTTCTCGCGCGCCGAAAGCCCGGGAAACAGGTGGAAATCCTGCATCACCAGCCCGACATTGGCACCCCGCCAGCGGTCCCGCGCGGGCTCGGACAGCGCCGCGATATCGGTGCCGTTCCAGCCCACCGCGCCCGCCGCAGGGCGCAGCAGGCCGGTGATGACATTGACCAGCGTCGACTTGCCCGAGCCCGAGGGGCCGCAGAGCACGACCTGCGCCCCGGCCGGAATTTCGAGGCGCTCGATGCGCAGCCCCGGCGTGTCGAGACCGGGAAACCGGACCTCGACCCCGGCCAGCGAGAGGGACAGCATGGGGGGCCTCCTGCGGTTTCAGACCGCGTCGTACTGCGCCTGGCGCAGGCGCAGCTGGCTGACGAAGCCGGTGTCCGGGTCGACCCAGGAACCGCGGTCGAGCACCCCGGTCACCTCGATCGTCCGGTTCGGCTGGGTGAAGGTCTGGCGGTGGTCGAGATAGACGACGACGATATTGTCGGGCCAGTCGGCATCCGAGGAGCAGAACGGGCACAGCGCCATCGGGATCTGCGTCAGCACGAAAAACTGCGCCTCGGCCCGCAGCGGCGGCGCCATGAAGCCGCGGATGCGGACCTCCTGGCCGGTCAGCGCCTTGACCTTGTCGGAGAACTCGAGCCCGAGCGGGCTGAAGCTGGCATAGAGCTCGTCAAAGCTCAGCGCGGCGGGGCCGGCAAGTGCCGGTCGTGCGGTCAGCGTGGCACCGAGCGCCGCCACGCCCGACAGCCAGGCCCGGCGGGACAAAGGCAAGGAAAAAGGTCCGCGCATCGCGTGCTCCCGATTGAAAAAGACAGGGCCAGCCCGGAGCGGTCGCTCCGGGCTGGCGGTTCTTGTGCGACAGATCACTTCTGCACGGTGCCGAGGGCGAAGGCGTCGGCCAGCACCTTGTAGACGTCCGACTGTTCCATGTAGCCCTTGAACTCTTCCGAGCCCGGCCCGGTCGACTGCAGCACCACGTCATCGACGGTGTGCACGCCGGTGTCCTCGTCCTTCGGCAGGTTGCCGATGCGCAACACCGCGCCGGGGACGTCCTTGTAGGCCTCGTTGGCGACATAGGTGCCGTTTTCGGTCTTCACCGCCGGTTCGAACGGGCCGTCCATCTTCGGACGCCAGGTCTCGTAATAATCCGGGAAGTTGCTCGAGAAGATCGCGAGACGCTTCGAGACGTCGATCTTGTCCGGGAAACCGTCGCCATTGGCGTCGGTGTAGTTCGGATAGCCGGCGGCGTCATAGGTGCCGACCTTCTCGCGCATCTCCTCACCCGGCTTGTCGTCGTCGATCGTGCCGATCACCGAGACGCCATGGGTGTGGTCGCCGGTCACCACGACGAGAGTGTCGGGGTGGGTCTTGGCGAATTCCATCCCGGCGGCAACCGCCTGGTCGAATTCGATCGTGTCGACCACGGCGCGGTCCCAGTCGAGCGGGTGGGACATCTTGTCGATCGTGGCGCCTTCGACCATCAGGAAGAAGCCCTCGGGGTTCTTCGAAAGCTGGTCGAGCGCGGTCGTGGTCATCGCGACGAGGCCCGGCTGATCGGGGAACTTCTTGACAGTGCCCATCTTCAGCTGATTGCGGTCGAGCCAGCTGTCCATGTTGCCGGTGTGGAACAGGCCCAGCACCTTGCCGCTGTTCGAGCCGGCGGCGGCGGAAAGCTCGGCCGCGTTGGTCGCCAGCGTGTAGCCCGCGTCCTTGAACATCGAGATGTAATCCTTGTCATCCTTGCGCTTCGAGCCGGGGATGTCGGATTTCAGGAAATAGGCCGAGCCGCCGCCGAGGATGACCTCGGGCTGCACATCATAGAACATGCCGACGATATCGGCCTTGTCGGCGCGCTTGCGGGTGTGGGCGACCACCGCGGCCGGGGTCGCATCCTCGATCTCGGAGGTCGAGACGACACCGACCGACTTGTTCGTGGTGCGGCGCAGCGCCTCGGCGATGGTCTCGACCTTCGGGTCGTCCTGGGTGTTCGGGGTGCGGTCGGCATAGACGCCGAGCGCGTTCACCCGCGCCTTGTGGCCGGTCATGTAGGCCGACATCGTGTTCGCCGAGTCGGTGGCGATCGAATGGGTCGAAGACGTGCCGATGAAGGCCATGCGGTCGAGATCGTCCATCGCCAGCCGGCCGTCAGCCTTGCCGTCATGCATGCCGTGCGACATGATCCGGGCTGCGGTGCGGTGGGCAACCGAAAGCCCGTCGCCGACGAAGAAGATGATGTTCTTCGCCTTCGGCATCTCCGGCGTGCCGAAGACGGTCCAGGTGACCGACTTGGTCTCGTCGCCGGCCTTGACCTCGACGGCGTAGTCGCCCGGCGCCGCAAGAACCAGGTCGCGCAGGATCAGCGCCGAGCCCAGAACCGCGTCGTCCTTGCCCTTTTCCTCGGCAACGAAATCCGCCGGCTTGCCGAACACCTCGGCATAGGGCTTGCCGTTCACGGTGACGGCGATGTCGCCCTCGGCATGGACCTTGTCGAGCTCGATCTTGAAGTCGAAAGGCGAGCCGGCGAGGATCGTGGCCCGGTCGAGCGGCATGATCGTGGCGCCGGCATGCGCCGTACCCGCGAGCATCGTGGTCGCGGCGAGGGTGAAGAGAAGCTTGTGCATTGTTGCCCCATAGACGTTGGCGATTCCGTTTTCCGACAGCTCCACTAAGGGCGAAGCATCACAGGCGCGTGACAATCGGGGCGTCCGGTGCAAAGTTGCGCAGCCGCAGTTGCGCACCGGCGAGACGGAAAGCGTTGCGTGCCACGCCCGAGACAGTCGGCACCGGCACTCCGATCCGGCGCGGACAGGTTTTTTCGCGACGGCGGCCGCGGACGAGAAGATGACCGAGGAGAGAGGACCGCGCCGAAGCCGCGCTCAGCCACGCTCGCCCCCGGCCGGGCGGCGGACATGGCGCTGCAGCCAGGTGCGGAACTGCATCGCCGCAACATTGTCGCTGCGATGCTCGGGATAGACGACCCAATAGCTGTCCTCGGTCGGCACCGGCGGACCGAAGGGCATCCACAGCTCGCCGCGGGCGAGTTCGGCCTCGACATAGGGCACGGGCACGACGGCGAGGCCAAGCCCGTTCACCGCGGCCGAGATCAGCAGCTCGCTGTGCGGCAGGCGCGGCCCCTGGATCGCGCCCGAATGCGGCACCCGCGACTGCCGCAGCCAGGTCAGCCACAGGTCCGAGCGGCTGGCGTTCTGCAGCGTCGGCATCGCGCCGAAATCAAGCGTCGCCGGGGTCTCGCCGCGCGGGATCAGCCGGGGCGAGGCGACGACGGCGATCTCTTCCTTGAAGAGCTCATAGGAGATCGCGCCGCGCCACGAGCCGCGCCCGCGCAGGATCGCGATGTCGACCTCGGTCGTCTCGAAGTCGAGCCCCTGCGTCGCGGTGGTGATCTCGATCATCACCGCCGGATTCGCGGTGAGGAAGCCTTGCAGCCGCGGCGTCAGCCAGCGCGAGGACAGCGTCGGATGGGCGCAGATCAGCAGCCGGTCATCAAGCTTGCGGCCGCGCACCGTGTCGATCGAGGCGCGCTCGATCTCGTCGAGAAGCCGCGAGATCTCCTTCAGATAGGCGCCGCCGGCATTGGTCAGCACGATGCGCGAGCCGATCCGCTCGAACAGCCGCACGCCGAGGAAGGTCTCGAGATTGCCGATCTGCCGGCTGACCCCGCTCTGGGTGATCGCCAGATCCTCGGCGGCCTTGGTGAAGCTGCCGTGGCGGCCGGCCGACTCGAAGGCCAGCAGGGCGGAAAGGGACGGAAGGAATCTGCGCATCATGGCCTCCTCATGACCAAAACTCATGACGGAGTGACGATTTCAAGAGTTTTCAGCCGGGCGGCGCGCTGCCATGACTGAGGCAGGAAAACACCGCTCGCCGACGCCCAAAACATGGGCATGGCGCAAAAAATACATGATGATCTTCCGGCATGGCGCTGCGTTCCGGGCCCCGACGGCCCCGGCCCGCCGCAGCCCGCCATGCGGGAAAATCATTCCAGCACGGAGAGGTTTGCGCCATGGCTGCAAACTCGAAACATGTCGTCGTCATCGGCGCAGGCATCATCGGCGCCACGACCGCGCTCCGCCTCGTGCAGGAGGGGCACCACGTCACCCTGATCGAGCCGGGCACGCCCGGCGGTCCCCAGGCCGCCAGCCACGGCAACGGCGCCTTCCTCAGCCCCGCCTCGATCATCCCGATGTCGGGCCCGGGGCTATGGAAGCAGGTGCCGGGCTATCTGCTCGACCCGACCGGCGCGCTGACGATCCGCTGGCGTCACCTGCCGCGGCTGCTGCCCTGGCTCTTGCGCTTCCTGCTCTCGGGCGTCACCGCGGCCCGGGTCGAGCGCACCGCCGCCGCGCTGTCGCAGCTTCTGCGCGACGCCCCTGCCCGCCATGCCGCGCAGGCCGAGGCGATCGGCCGGCCCGATCTGATCCGCCGCGACGGGCTGATCTATGCCTTCGCCGACCGCGCCGCCTTCGAGACCGAGGCGCTGAGCTGGGGGCTGCGGCGCAAGTTCGGCGTGCAGATGCGCGCGCTTGACGCGGCCGAGCTGCACCGCCGACTGCCGGCGCTCGCCCCCGCCTATCACTTCGCGATCGAGCTGACCGAGGGCGGGCATTGCACCGATCCGGGCGGCTATGTCGCGGCGCTCGTCGCGGCGGCGGTGCGCGGCGGCGCAACCCTGCGCGCCACCGCGGCCACCGGCCTTGCGATCGAGAACGGCCGGCTGCGCGCGGTGCGCACCGCCGCGGGCGACATTGCCTGCGACATGGCGGTGATCGCCTCGGGCGTGCGCTCGAAGCCGCTCGCCCGGGCGGCGGGAAACCGCATCCCGATGGAAAGCGAGCGCGGCTATTACGTGGAAATCGCCGATCCCGCCGTCGAGCTTGCAGTCCCGGTGATGCCGCAGGACGGCAAGATGGCGAATGTGATGACCACCGGCGGGTTGCGCGCCTCGGGTCAGGTCGAGCTTGCCTCGGACGATGCCGCCCCCGACTGGCGCCGCGCCGACATCCTGCTTGGCCACCTCAAGCGCACCTGGCCCGGGCTTGACCGGCCCGAGACCGACCGCAGCGCGCGGCGCTGGCAGGGCAACCGCCCCTCCACCCCGGACGGCAAGCCGGTGATCTGCGCCGCGCGTGGCTGCCCAGAGGTCATCCATGCCTTCGGCCACGGCCATATCGGCCTTTCCTCCGCGCCGATGACCGCCGAGATCGTCGCCGCGCTGATCGCCGGCCGTGAGCCGCCGATCGACATCGCCCCCTTCGCGGCCAGCCGCTTCGGCTGAGCCCGGTTCCTTCCCCGCCCCTTCCCCCGCCTCAGGCCGCCCTCCCCGCGGCCCGGCTTCTCACACCCCGAGATCAGGATACTGCCATGACCAAGCATGACACGATGACCTCCCTGCTGCCGCCCAAGGACAGGCTGCACATCCTTTTTGCCCACGGCGCCTATGACATGAAGCCGATCTTCGATGCCCGCGGCAGCGGCATCGCCACGGCGCAGGTCTCGACCCACGCCGATCTCGCCGCGGCGCTGCCCGAGGCGGATGTGCTTGTCGTCTCCGGCCTGTGGAAGAACGACCTGCTCGCCCATGCGCCGAAGCTGAAATACATCCAGTCGGTCAGCTCGGGCACGAACCAGTATGACAAGGCGGCCTTCACCGAGCGCGGCATCCGCCTTGCCTCGGGTCAGGGGGTGAACAAAAACGCGGTCTCGGAACATGCGATCGGGCTGATGCTCTCGCTCACCCGCCGCCTTGCGCTTGCCCGCGACAATCAGTCGGCAAAGATCTGGCGCCCCGAGCAGACCGACCCGATGGCGCGCGAGGACGAGCTGCCGGGCAAGGTGATGGTGATCGTCGGCACCGGCGGCATCGGCGACCGCATCGCGCGCATCGCCAGGGCCTTCGACATGCGGGTGATCGGGCTGCGCCGCGATCCCACCAAGGGCAAGGGCGCAGCCGACGAGATCCGCAGCTTCCGCGACCTGAAGGCAGTGCTGCCCGAAGCCGATGTCGTCGTGCTCAGCTGCCCGCTGACCGAGGAGACCGCGAAGCTGATCGATGCCGGAGCGATCGCCCTGATGAAACCCACCGCGCAGATCATCAATGTCGCCCGCGGCGGCTGCGTCGACGAGGCGGCGCTGATTGCGGCGCTCGCCGAGGGCCGGATCGCGGGCGCCGGGCTCGATGTGACCGCGACCGAACCCCTGCCCGCGGACAGCCCGCTCTGGTCGCTGCCGAATGTTGTGCTCACCCCCCATGCGGCGGGCGAAACCCGGTTCTACGAGCTCAATGTGCTGAGCCTCCTCGAGCGCAATCTCGACCGTCTGTGGGCGGGCGACGAGGCGCTGGTCAACCGCATCGTCTGAGGTCAGAACATGCCCGACACCCCGCCCCCCGGCTTCCGCCGCGCCCGCCGCCTGGCGACGCAACAGGTCTCGGAAATCCTGCGCATCGGCGCCCGCGCGGCCGAGATGAAACGCGCGGGCCTGCCCGTCATCATCCTCGGCGCGGGCGAGCCCGATTTCGACACGCCGCCGAACGTGATCGAGGCGGCGCAGCGCGCGATGCTGGCCGGCGAGACGAAATACACCGCGCTCGACGGCACCCCCGCACTGAAGGCGGCGCTGGTGGCGAAATTCCGCCGCGAGAACGGCCTCGACTTTGCGCAAAACGAGATCACCGTCGCCGCCGGCGCCAAGCAGGTGATCTACAACGCGCTGATGGCGACGCTTGACCCGGGCGACGAGGTCATCATCCCGATGCCCTATTGGACCACCTATTCCGCGATGGTCGAGATCGCCGGCGGCACCGCCGTCACCATCGCCTGCGGCGAGGCGGACGGGTTCCGGCTGACGCCTGAAAAGCTCGAGGCAGCGATCACCCCCCGCACCCGCTGGCTGATGCTGAACTCGCCCTCGAACCCGACGGGCGCAGCCTATGACGCAGCGGCGCTGCAGGCGCTTCTGGCGGTGCTCGAACGGCACCCGCAGGTCTGGCTGATGTCGGACGAGATCTACGAGCATATCGTCTATGACGGCTTTCGCCCGGTCTCGCCCGCAGCGCTGGCGCCCGGGCTGCGCGACCGCATCCTGATCGTGAACGGGGTTTCCAAGGCCTATGCGATGACCGGCTGGCGGATCGGCTATGGTGCCGGCCCCGCACCGCTGATCGCAGCGATGGCGGTGGTGCAGAGCCAGTCGACCTCGAACCCCTGCTCGATCGCGCAGGCGGCGGCGGTCGAGGCGCTGAACGGGCCGCAGGACTTCCTCACTGACCGCGCCGAAAGCTTCCGCGCCCGCCGCGACCTTGTCGTCGAGGCGCTGAACGCGATCCCGGGGCTGTCGTGCCGCCGGCCCGAGGGCGCCTTCTATGCCTTTGCAAGCTGCGCGGGCCTCCTTGGCGCCACCACGCCCACGGGCGAGGTGCTGGCCACCGACCGCGACTTCTGTTCCTGGATCCTCGAGACCGCACAGGTCGCGATGGTGCCGGGCGCCGCTTTCGGCCTGTCGCCGTTCTTCCGGATCTCCTATGCCACCGGAACGGCCGAGCTCGCCGAAGCGATGCGCCGGATCCGCGACGCCTGCGCCACCCTGAGCCTGAAGGCCTGACCGATGCCCCCCGAGACACGCCCCGCCCCCGCGCGCCCCCTTGCCCTGCCCGCCCTGCCGCCCGCGGTCTGGCTGCAGATCGCGATGCTGCTGTCCCTGGTCGCCGGGGCGTTCTCGCATCACCCCGGGCCGATGCGGGCGGCGGCGGCCCTTGCCGTCGTGTGGATCGCGACGCAATGGCGCCGGCTGATCCCGCTCGCGCGGGTCTTCTTTGCGCTCGCCACCGCGCTTGGCGCGCTGACGCTGGCGCTGGCGCCCGCCACGGCGCCGGGGCTGCTCGCCTCGGCGCTGGTGCAGGGCACGGGCTTTGCCGCGCTGATGATGGTGCTCGGCCTGCTGCGCCAGCCGGTGCGGCGCGCCGAGACCACGCTCGCCGCGACCGAATACCTGCTCGCCTTTCCGCCGCGGCGCCGCTTTGCCGCGCTGTTTGCCGGCGCGCATTTCATGAGCCTAATGTTCAACGTCGGCATCATCGCGATGATCGGCGACCTGACGCAGCCGCGCGACGGCCGCGACGTCAGCCGCGATCCGGCGCGCCGCGCGATGGTGATGGCGGCGATGCGCGGCGCGGCGCTGGTCTCGATCTGGTCGCCGATCGGGCTTGGCTTTGCCATCGTCAGCGCCGGGCTGCCCGCGCTCGAGCCGCTGCGGCTTGTCGGCGCGGCCTTTCTGTTCTCGGCCGTCGCTGTGGCGATCGGCGCGCTCTGGCCGCTGCTGCCGGCCGAGGCGCGGATGCCGCCCGACGCCGCCCCCGCCGCGGATCTGCAAGGCTCGGGCGCGGCGCTTGCCGTCACGCTGGCGATCTCGGCCGGGCTGCTCGGCGCCACCTGGGCGATCCACGTGGGCCTTGGCGTCGGCTTCACCATCGCCTCGGTCACCGTGCTGCCGGTCTTCGCGCTGATCTGGCTGGCGCTTGAAAGCCGCCATGCCGCGGACGGCTTCGGCACGCGGCTTGGTCAGGCGCTGGCGGCGCTGGCCGACCTGCGTTCCGAAAGCGCGATCTTCCTCTCGGCCAATGTGATCGGCGCGGTGCTGTCGCTGGCGCTGCAGGCCTCGCCGCTGTGGGAGGCGCTCGCCGGAAGCCGCTTTGCCGGGTTGCCGCTCGCGCTCGCCTGCCTCGTCGCCGTGCCCGCGGCCGCGGCCGTCTACCTGCCGAATTCGATCGTCGTGGTGATGGGAGCGCAGCTGCTGGGGCATACGCCGCTCGGCCTCGACCACCCGGTCGCACTGGGTCTGGCGCTCTGCATCGGCTGGGGTCTGGCGATCTGCGTCTCGCCGATCAGCGCGATGACGCTGATTGCCGGGCGGTTCTGCGCCACCTCCTCGCGCCGGATCGCGCATGGCTGGAACCCGCCTTACGTAATCGTGCTCCTGCTTCTGGGCGCGGCGGCGGTCAGCCTCGCCTATCGCCTTGGACTGTAACGCAGGAGCCCGGCCATCGCCGCGACCATCGCCTTCGGCCCGGATTTCCCCTTCGCCGAGAACGACTGGCGGCGCCACGCCTCGGCGCCCGGCCGGACCCGGCCTCGCACTCATCGCGGTCATGACTTTTCATCATGCACGCGCAAATATTCGGAAATGGGCGCGCCTGCCCGTTTCTGACAACACTAGGAAGAAGGGCGGCCAACGCCCCAACCAGAACAACGACCAACAGAGAGATGCCCCGATGAAACCCCTCCTCCCCGCCCTGCTGCCCTCGGTCCTGCTGGCCTCGGCGATGATCACCGCCGCCCATGCCGAAAGCTGGGACATGCCGGTTGCCTACCCCGCCGACAACTACCAGACGCAGAACGATGTGACCTTCGCCGAGGACGTGAAGACCTGCTCGGGCGGCGCGCTCGAGATCACCGTCCACCCGGGCGGCGCGCTGTTCAAAGGCGACGAGATCAAGCGCGCGGTGCAGATGGGCGAGGCGCAGATCGGCGAACGGCTGCTGTCGGCGCATGCGAACGAGAACCCGATCTTCGCCTATGACTCGGTGCCCTTCCTCGCCTCCTCCTTCGAGGCCTCGGACAAGCTGCGCGACGCGGCGAAGCCGGTGCTGGCGAAGGTGCTCGCGGCGCAGGGGCTGACGCTGCTCTACTCCGTGCCGTGGCCCGCACAGGGGATGTATTTCGATAAGGAAATCAACTCCGTCGCCGACATGAAGGGGATCAAGTTCCGCGCCTACAACGCCACCACCGCCCGCGTCGCCGAGCTGTCGGGGATGATCCCGACGCAGATCGAGGCCTCGGAGCTGAAACAGGCGCTCGCCACCGGCGTCGTCGCCTCGATGATCTCCTCGGGCTCGACCGGCGTCGACGAGAAGGTCTGGGAGGACATGGGCCACTTCTATGACGTGAAGGCCTGGCTGCCGCGCAACACCGTCTTCGTCAACACCGAGGCCTTCGCGGCGCTGCCCGCCGAGGTTCAGGCCTGCGTCACCTCGGCCGCCGAGACCGCCCAGACCCGTGGCACGAAAAAGGCCGGGAGCCTTGCCGACGGCTTCGTCAAGACGCTCGGCGACAACGGCATGGCCATCGCCGGTCCCTCGCCGGAACTCGCCGCCGGGCTGAAGGCGATCGGCGACACGATGACCGCCGACTGGCTGGCGCAGACCGGCGCCGACGGCAAGGCGATCGTCGACGCCTACAGCGCCGACTGAGCCGGAAGCGCCCGCCGCAGCCGCGGCGGGCGCGCGGTGCCGCCATGTCCATCTCCCTCCCCCTCCTTTCGCGCCCGGCCCTGCGCCGGGTCCAGGCATTGCCCATGAGATCCCTCCTCGACAGGCTCTACAAAACTTCAGGCGCCGGGGCGGCAATCGCCCTGGTCGCGATCCTGCTCCTCGTCATCGCGCAGATGGTCGCGCGCTGGCTCGGCCTGTTGCTGCCGGGCGGGGCGAATTACGCCGGCTATGCGATGGCCACCGCCTCCTTCCTCGGGCTCGCCTATACTTTCACCCGCAACGAGCACATCCGTGTCAGCCTGTTCGTCGACCGCGCCGGGCGCTGGCGCCGCGGCGTCGAGATCTGGTGCTATGCGCTCGGCTCGGGGATCGGCGTGTTCTTCGCCTGGTATGCGGTGCGCACGCCGCTCCTGAGCGCGAAGTTCAACGATGTCTCGCAGGGCCAGGACGGCACGCCGCTGTGGATCCCGCAGATCGCCATGGCCGTGGGCGCGGTGATCTTCGCGCTCGCGCTGATCGACAACCTCGTGCGGGTGCTGTTCACCGACAGCTATGGCACCGACAGCCCGCTGATCCCGCCGCGGCGCGACATGCTCGCCGGCCGGCTGGCACGGATCGTCCTGTTCGGGCTGAGCCTGCTCGTCGTCTGGGGCGCGCTGCACGCGATGACCGGCTTTGACCGCGACGCGACCGGGCTGAAGATCGGCGTCTTCCTCTTCGTGATGTTCTTCCTGCTCGGCTCCGGGCTCTGGGTCGGGCTGGCGCTGATGGGGGTGGCCTATATCGGCATGCTCGGCTTCACCTCGCGCAATCCCGGCAGCTCGATGGCGATCACCGTCTGGACCAGCGCCTCGAGCTGGACGCTGACCTCGCTGCCGCTGTTCATCTGGATGGGCGAGATCCTGTATCGCACGAAACTGTCCGAGAACATGTTCAAGGGGCTCGCGCCCTGGCTCTCGCGCTTTCCGGGCGGGCTCCTGCACACGAACGTCGTGGGCTGCACCGTCTTCGCGGCAGTCTCGGGCTCGTCGGCGGCGACGCTGACCACGGTCGGCAAGATGTCGATCCCCGAGCTGCGGCAGCGCGGCTACCCCGAGTTCATGATCGTCGGCACCCTTGCCGGCGCCGCGACGCTTGGCCTGATGATCCCGCCCTCGATGACGCTGATCGTCTATGGCGTCAGCGTGCGCGAAAGCGTCACCAGCCTGTTCATGGCGGGCGTGCTGCCGGGGCTCGTGCTGGCCGGGCTGTTCATGGGCTATATCGCGCTCTGGTCGGTCCTGCGCCGCGACCAGGTGCCCGCGCCCGAGCCGCGGATGAGCCTTGCCGCCAAGCTGCGCAACTCGGTGCTGCTGCTGCCGGTGATCGCGCTGATCGTGCTGGTGATCGGCTCGATGTATGTGGGGCTTGCCACCGCGACCGAGGCCGCGGCCTTCGGCGTTGTCGGCGCGCTGGCGCTTGCCGGCCTGCAGCGCTCGATGAGCTGGGGCTCGTTCCGCGACAGCCTGCTTGGCGCGGTGCGCACCTCGGCGATGATTGCGCTGATCCTGATGGGCGCAAGCTTCCTCACCCTGTCGATGGGCTTCACCGGCGTGCCACGCGCGCTGGCGGGCTGGATCGCGACGATGAACCTCTCGCCTGTGGCGCTGATCGCGGCACTCACCGTCTTCTACATCGTCATCGGCATGTTCCTTGACGGGATCTCGGCGGTGGTGCTGACGATGGCGATCATCGAGCCGATGATCCGCGCGGCCGGGATCGACCTGATCTGGTTCGGCATCTTCATCGTCGTCGTCGTCGAGATGGCGCAGATCACCCCGCCGGTGGGCTTCAACCTCTTCGTGCTGCAGGGGATGACGCGCCACGACATGGGCTATATCGCGCGCACGGCGCTGCCGATGTTCGCGATCATGATCCTGATGGTGGGCGTTCTGGTGGCCTTCCCGGGGCTGGCCACCTGGCTGCCCGAGGTGATGAAGCAGGCGGGGAATTGAGCCCCCTCGCCGCTCTTGAATGGATTGGCCGGCATGCCCGGCTGATCCTGCCCACAGGCCTTGTCGCGGTGCCCTTCCTGCCCGCGAGCGGGGGTGTGCTCGCCCCCGCCCTGCCCTGGCTCATCGCGCTGCTGATCGGCCTTGCCGTCGCCCGCGTCGACCTGCGCGGCATTGCGCGTGACCTGGTCCGCCCCGGCACGTCGGCGCGGATGGTCGCAGCGCTGGTGCTGTTCCAGCCGCTTCTGGCGCTGATGCTGACCCGCGCCGGGCAGGAGCTCGGCCTTGCCGCGCCGGTCCTGCTGGTGCTTCTCGTCTTCGCCGCGGCCCCGCCGCTCAGCTCGGCGCCGAATCTGGCGCTGATGCTCGGCTATGACGCGCGGCTCGCGCTCGGCCTGACCCTCGTCGGCACGCTGCTCTCGCCACTTCTGGTGCCGGCAAGCTTCTGGCTCGCCGATGCCGGCGGCATCGAGCCCGGCCGGATCGCGCTCAAGGTCGTGGCGATGCTCGCAGGCGGCATCGCGATCGGCATCGCCTTGCGCGCGGGGCTGGGCGCGGCCCGGATCGGGGCGCAGGCCCGCGCCTTCGACGGGATCGGCACGCTGATCATGCTGGCCTTCCTGTTCCCGCTGATGGATGGCGTGGGCGCGCAGGTCCTTGCCACCCCCGGCCGCGCGCTGCGGCTTGCGACGCTGGCCTTCGCGCTGAATGTCTGCGGCAATCTGGTGCTGCGCACAGTGGCCGGTGCTGCCCTGCCCCGGCCCGCGGCCGCAAGCGCCGGTCTCGCCTTCGGCAACCGCAACATCTCGGTCCTGCTTGCCGCCCTGCCGCCCGACCCGACCGTCAGCCTCTTCGTCGCGCTGGCGCAGATCCCGATCTACGCCACGCCCTTCCTGCTTTCGCTTCTCGACACGGGTTACCGCAGATGCCTGCCTTCATCGGAATCCTGAGCCTCGACACCCGCTTCCCGCGCATCCCCGGCGATGCCGGCAATGTCGGCAGCTATCACCTGCCGGCCCGGCTGCGGGTGATCGAGGGGGTCAGCAGCCCCGAGATCGTGCGCGACGGCCGCCCGACGCCCGGGATCGTCGCGCAGTTCACCGCCGCCGCACAGGCGCTCGAAGCCGAGGGCGCGGTGCTGATCACCTCGACCTGCGGCTTCCTGATCTCGGTGCAGGCCGAAATCGCCCGCGCGGTGCGGGTGCCGGTGCTGCTCTCCGGGCTCGCACTGGTGCCCCTCGTGCGCAGCCTGACCGGCGGGCGTCCGGTCGGCATCCTCACCGCCTCGCGCGCGAGCCTCGGGCCGGCGGCGCTTGCGGCGGCGGGCTGCACGCCCGATCAGGTGCGGATCGCCGGGTTCGAGAACGACCCGGTCTTTGCCGCCACCTTCCTTGCGGCGAAATCCGCGCAGGCCGCGACACTCGATCCCGCGCGCATCGGCGCCGCCGTCTGCGCCGCGGGCCGCGCGCTGGTGGCCGAGCACCCCGAGATCGGCGCGATCGTGCTCGAATGCGGCAACCTGCCCCCCTATGCGGCGCAGCTGCGCGCCGCCACGGCCCGCCCGGTCTTCTCGATCCTCGACGGGGCGCGGCTGATCCTGCCCTGACCGCCCCGGACCGGCACGACAGTGCCCCGCGGCGCCGGGACACGCCGCGGGCAGCGTTCGCGGCGGAACACGAAAACAGGTTTATTCAACAGGTTACAGATGACCGCGCAGCGGGGCCTGTGCTCGATGCGCGATCCTCTCCCTCCGGCTCATCGGCACCCGCCGCCAAGGCCAACCGGCGGCCCCGGCGTCACGATCCTGGCTGCGGATCTCGCAGTCCGAATAATTGTCAACGTACGTTGACTCGCATCGATCGCACCGGCTACTCTCAAACCCATCAGATTTGAAGCAAGGCTTGGAAAGGAAGTGTCAAATGGGCGAGAACAGCAAGACGGGGTGGATTTTCGACGGCATCTTCCCGGCAGGGTTGCCCGGAACCGATGGCAAGGTCACGGAAATGATCTCTGAGGCGTTCGCCGCGCCGGTCGCCGCGCAGCGGGAGCTGTTTCGCGGCACGACCGATGTGCTCGCCCGGGCCGCGCATGACTATGCGGAGAGCCTCGACGACCTGAAGACCGCGACCACCCCGGCCGATGTCATCGTCCGGAGCAATACCTATGCGCAGCGGGCCTGGCAAAACGGCATCCGTGCCACCACGGATCTGATGTCGCTGGTCTGGAGCACCGCTCTGCGCAGCTCCGCCAAGACCGCGGCCTGACCTTCCGATCATCGCCAGGAACACCTCCGTCCGGGCAGTGACGGCGCCCAGACGGAAGACCGTTCCTTTGCCGCCAGGGCCAGGACACCAATGACCGATAGATCCGCCACGCTCCTCCAGCAGGCATGGGACTACATCATCGATTCGACGCAGCGCACGATTCTCTATGCCGATGTGCGGCGCATGCGCGGCGACCAGTATCGCGCCCATATCGAGCAGGCGGCACCGCATGTTCTGGATTTTCCGTTCGAAGCGGTGATGGACGGCGCCGACCTGCCGCACCCGGTCAACTACCGGCTGACGCGCATCCTGCCCGGTGATGTGCCGACCGATCCGGAAAAGCGCCCGTTCGTCATCGTCGACCCGCGCGCCGGCAACGGCCCCGGCATCGGCGGCTTCAAGGCCGAGAGCGAGATCGGCGTGGCGCTGGCCTTCGGTCACCCGTGCTATTTCATTGGCTTTCTGCCCGAACCCGTCGCGGGCCAGACCGCCGAGGATGTGATGCGCGCCGAAGCGGCCTTCCTCGAAAAGGTGATCGCGCTGCATCCGGGCTGCGAGAAACCGACGGTCATCGGCAATTGCCAGGCGGGATGGCAGATCCTGATGACCGCAGCCATCTGGCCCGACCTGTTTGGCCCGATCATCGTCGCCGGGGCACCGCTGTCCTACTGGGCCGGGTGGAAAGGCAAGAACCCGATGCGCTATGCGGGCGGGCTGCTCGGCGGGACATGGATGAGCGCGCTCGCAAGCGACCTCGGCGGCGGCCGGTTCGACGGTGCGACGCTGGTACAGAATTTCGAGAACCTCGACCCGGCCAACACGCTCTGGAAGAAGAGCTACACCCTCTGGTCGAAAATCGACACCGAGACGCCGCGCTACCTCGGCTTCGAGAAATACTGGGGCGGCCATGTCTTCCTGAACGACGTCGAGATGCAATACATGGTCGACAACCTGTTCATCGGCAACCGGCTGAGCTCGGGCGAGATCGTCACCTCCGACGGAATCCGGGTCGATCTGCGCAACATCCGGTCGCCGATCGTGGTGTTCTGCTCGAAGGGCGACAACATCACGCCACCGCCGCAGGCGCTCGGCTGGATCACTGACATGTATGCCGATGACGCTCAGATCCTGTCGCACAACCAGACCATCGTCTACGCGATGCACGAAAGCATCGGCCATCTCGGCATCTTCGTCTCCGCCGCCGTGGGGCGCAAGGAGCACCGCAAGTTCGCCAGCAACATCGAGTTGATCAACCTGCTGCCGCCGGGGATCTATCAGGCCGTCATCCGCGACAAGGCTGCAGACGAGCCGGGGGACCAGCTGGCCGAGGGCGATTACGTCATGGCGATCGAGCGGCGCGGCCTCGACGACATCCGCGAGATCGTCGCCGACGATCCCGCAAGCAACCGCCGTTTCGCGGCCGTGGCGCGGCTGTCCCAGGTCAACCTCGGGCTTTACCGCGACTTTGCGCAGCATTGGGTGCGGGCCTCGGTCACGCCGCAATCGGTGGAACTGATGCGCGCACTGCATCCGTCGCGGGTGTCCTACGAACACTGGTCGAGCCGCAACGCGCTGGCCGGGCTGGTGCGTCAGGCGGCCGAAGAGGTGCGCGCGCATCGCGCGCCGGTCGATCCGGACAATCCCTTCCTGCGTGCGCAGGACGCAGTGTCGGACGCCATCGTGCGGAATCTCGACGCCTGGCGCGACCTGCGCGACGCCTGGTACGAGCGGACCTTCGAATGGATGTATGACGCGCCCTTCGTCTCGGCGCTGGCCGGGCTCGACGGCCACCCCGAGACCCCCGTCCGCCCCGAGCCCGGCACGACGCCCGAACATCGCGACCTCGTCGCACGCGAGATCGCCGCATTGCGTGGGGAGATCGGCCAGGGCGGCCTGCTCGAAGCCGTGATCCGCGCCCTGACCTGGATCAGCATGCGCCGGCAGCAGATTGACGAGCGACAGTTCAATCTGGCCTTCGAGCTCGAGCCCGCGCTGCGGACATTGCCGGTCGAGAGATTCCGCACCATCGTGCGGCGGCAGATGGGGATCATGATGCTCGATGCCGAGGCCGGACTCGCGGCAATCCCGCAGATGCTGTCCGCCGCGGCCCCGGAACGGATCGAAGACGCCATCGCCCTGATTTCCTCGATCGGGGGGCTCCCGCATGTCGGAGCCGGGCCAGAGGAACACGCGCGGCTCGAGCAGATGGTGGCACTGCTGCGCACCCGATTGCCGGCCGGAACGCGGACCACGACCACCGGCGGCCCCCGGAAACCCGCGCAAGGCGGCCCGCCCTCACCGTCGCCGGGCGGCTCCTGACTGGCTCCGGATGACGGCGACACCCGCGAGCGGCTCCCGGACCGGAGAAGTGACGCAGGCCCCCCGCCCGATGGTCAGGCGATGAGCCGCATCATCGCGTCATGGACGGCATTGCGCAGCTCGTCATCGGGGGTCGAGGCGAGCCGCTCGATCCCGAGTGCGTTGCGCTGGATCACCGTGCCGAACAGCAGGCTGATGGCGAGCATGACCCGCATCGCGCTCTCGCTCCCGAACTTGGCGATCATCCGGTCAAGAAACCGCTCGGTGCTGACCTCGCGCAGGATGTCGCGGGTCTCGGCACTGGTGCAGGAGCGCAGGATCATGTCAATCGGCCCCGCCTCGTCGCTGCTGCGCGGGCTTTCCTTGGTGATCTGGTCGCACAGGCGGCGGATCACCCCTTCGCGGGTGACCGGCTCGGCGAAGATCGCGTCGAAGTCGAACTGCGCATCCAGCGCCTGGCGAAACAGGCCGACCTTGGAGCCGAAGGTGCGGTGCACATAGGCCACGTCCACCTGCGCATCCCCGGCAATGTCGCGCAGGCTGACCTCCGAGAATGGCTGGCACGAAAACCGCAAGATCGCCACGTCGAGGATTCGCTGCCGCGCGGGACGTTCGTCGTGCCCCGGTTTCATCTCCATCTGTCCTCTCCTTTTCACGATCCCACTGGTCAACATCAGTTGACAAGAGCCGCCGCGCCCTTATGGTCCCAGCTGTGGATTTTTCAGCCACCGCATTAACAGAGTTGCGCATGATGATGAAGCTCGACAGGAAATGGTTCTGGGCGGCGCTGGCTGTCGCCGCCTGCGGGGCGGGCTGGTATGGCTGGCAAACGCTAAAAACGCCCCCCCTGCCCGCCGGGATCGCCTCTGGCAACGGCCGGATCGAGGCGACCGAGGTCGACATCGCCGCGCTCTCCAGCGGCAAGATCGCCTCGATCAGGGTGCATGAGGGCGATTTCGTGCACCGCGACGACGTGCTGGTGCAGATGGATGTGGTCCAGCTTCTGGCGCAGAAGCGGCAGGCCGAGGCACAGCTGCGCCGGGCCCGGATCGGTGTGGACACGGCGATCGCGCTGGTCGCCCAGGCCGAGGCGCAGCGGCGCGCGACCGTCGCGCAGGTCGACCAGGCGCAGTCGGTGCTTGATGCCGCGGTTCTGCGACTGAACCGCTCGGAACAACTGGTCAAGAACAGCACGCTGTCGCAACAGACGCTGGACGACGACCGCGCCAGCGAACGTCAGGCGCGCGCCGGCCTCGCTTCGGCGCAGGCTTCGGTGGCCGCCGCCGAGGCCGGGGTCGGGTCGGCGAAGGCGCAGGTGGTCGACGCCGAGGCAGCGGTCGACGCGTCGCAGGCGACAATCGATTCCGTGACCTCCTCACTCGATGATGCCACCCTGGAATCGCCGCGCGACGGGCGCGTGCAATATCTGGTGGCGCAGGAGGGCGAGGTCGTCGCCGCCGGTGGCCGGGTGCTCAACCTCGTCGATCTGAGCGATGTCTACATGACCTTCTTCCTGCCGACCTCGCAGGCGGGCAAGGTGCGGGCGGGCTCCGAGGTGCGGCTGGTGATGGATGCCGCGCCGGATTTGGTTCTGCCCGCGACCGTGTCCTATGTCGCCGATGTGGCGCAGTTCACGCCGAAGACGGTCGAGACCGCCGAGGAACGCGAGAAGCTGATGTTCCGGGTGCGCGCCCGGATCGACCCGGCGTTGCTGCGTGAATACATCGACTATGTGAAGACCGGCCTGCCGGGCATGGCCTATGTCCGGCTTGACCCGTCGGTGGACTGGCCCGCCTCGCTCGCGAATGTGGTGAAATGAGCGCCCCGGTCGCCGCGGTCGCGGGGCTGACACTGCGCTACGGCGCGGTGACGGCGCTCGACGGCGTGACACTCGACATTCCCGCCGGCCGGATGGTCGGGCTGATCGGCCCCGACGGGGTCGGCAAGTCGAGCCTGCTGTCGCTGCTGGCCGGGGCGCGGCAAATCCAGCAGGGGAGCGTGAGCGTCCTGGGCGGCGACATGGCCGACAAGGACCACCGCGGCCGGATCTGCCCGCGCACCGCCTATATGCCGCAGGGCCTCGGGCGGAACCTCTATCCGACGCTGTCGGTGCAGGAGAACCTCGATTTCTTCGGCCGCCTGTTCGGCCAGGACGCCGCGGAACGCGAGCAGCGGATCTCCGGCCTGCTGGCCGCCACCGGCATGTCGGCCTTCCGCGACCGGCCGGCGGCGAAGCTTTCGGGCGGGATGAAGCAGAAACTCGGCCTGTGCTGCGCGCTGATCCACGATCCGGATCTGCTGATCCTCGACGAGCCGACGACCGGCGTCGACCCGCTGTCGCGGCGCCAGTTCTGGGACCTGATCGACGCCATCCGCGCGACCCGCCCGGCGATGAGCGTGATCGTCGCCACCGCCTACATGGAAGAGGCGGCGAATTTCGACTGGCTGGTGGCGATGAATGCGGGGGCGGTGCTGGCGACCGGCGCCCCGGCCGAGCTTCTGGCGCGCACCGGCGCCGACACTCTGGACGACGCCTTCATCGCGATGCTGCCCGAGGCCGCAAAGGCCGGGCACAGCCGCGTCAGCATTCCGCCGCGCGCGACGACCGGCGAGATCGCGATCGAGGCCGATCATCTGGCCATGCGGTTCGGCGAATTTACCGCCGTCGACGACGTCAGCTTCCGCATCGAGAAAGGCGAGATCTTCGGCTTTCTCGGCTCGAACGGCTGTGGCAAGACCACCACGATGAAGATGCTTACCGGCCTTCTGCAGCCGACCGAGGGCCGCGCCCGGCTGTTCGGCCAGGAGGTCGATCCGACCGACATGGCCGTGCGCCGCCGCGTGGGCTTCATGAGCCAGGCCTTTTCGCTCTATGGCGAACTGACCTGCCGGCAAAACCTCGACCTCCACGCCCGGCTGTTCAAACTCGACCCCGAGCGCATCCCGGCGCGGGTGGAGGAGATGATCGCGCGCTTCGATCTTGCGGAGGAGGCCGACACCTTGCCCGGGGCGCTGCCGCTTGGCATTCGCCAGCGGCTCTCGCTCGCGGTGGCGATGATCCACGACCCCGAGATCCTGATCCTCGACGAACCCACCTCGGGCGTCGATCCGGTTGCGCGCGACAGCTTTTGGCAGATCCTCGGCGCGCTGTCGCGGCAAGACGGTGTGACGATTTTCGTTTCGACCCATTTCATGAACGAGGCGGCGCTGTGCGACCGGATCTCGCTGATGCACGCCGGGCGTGTGCTGGTGAGCGATACGGCACAGGCAATCACCGCCTCCAGAGGGGCGGCGACGCTGGAGGAGGCCTTCATCGCCTATCTCGTAGAGGCGATGGGGGAGAGCGCGGCAGCCCCCGCGCCCGCCGCCGCCCCCGAAACGACGTCGGTTCCGCCCGTGCGCAGCTTCAGCCTGCGTCGCCTGCTCAGCTATTCGCGGCTGGAATCGCTGCAGCTGCAGCGCGACCCGATCCGGCTGACGATGGCATTGCTCGGCTCGGTCCTGCTGATGTTCGTCATCGGCTACGGCATCAACATGGATATCGAGGACCTGAACTTCGCCGTCCTCGACCGTGACCAGACCAGCACCAGCCGGGATTACATCCTCGACATTTCCGGCTCACGCTATTTCGCCGAGAAGCCGCCACTCACGGATTACGACGAAATGGATGCGCGGATGCGCAACGGCGAGCTCAGCCTGGCGATCGAGATCCCGCCAGGCTTCGCCGAAGACATCGGCCGCGGCCGCGACGTCACCGTCGGCGCCTGGATCGACGGCGCCAACCCGACGCGGGCCAACACCGTGGTGGGCTATGTGCAGGGCATCCATGCGGCCTGGCTGACCCGCCAGGCCCGCGCGCTTTACGGCGACGCGGCGGTGCAGGGCAATTTCGAACTGGTCACCCGCTACCGCTACAATCCCGACATCAAGAGCATCGTCGCGATCGTGCCCGCGGTGATGCCGCTGCTGCTGCTGATCATCCCGGCGATGCTGACGACGCTGAGCGTCGCGCGGGAAAAGGAGCTGGGCTCGATCACCAATTTCTACGTCACCCCGGTGACGCGGCTCGAATTCCTGCTGGGCAAGCAGCTGCCCTATGTCGTGCTGGCGATGCTGAACTTCGCGCTGCTGATGGCGATGTCGGTGTTCCTGTTCGGCGTTCCCTTCCACGGCAGCCTGCCATCGCTGACACTGGCGGCCCTGCTCTATGTGCTGAGCACCACGGCGATCGGGCTTCTGGTTTCGGTGTTCATCTCGAGCCAGGTGGCGGCGCTCTTCGCCACCGCACTCTTCACCATCATTCCCGGCGCCCAGTATTCGGGCCTGATCGACCCGGTCTCGGCACTGAGTGGCGCCGGCCGGCTGATCGGCGAGCTCTATCCGACGACCTGGTTCATCATCGCGGCGCGGGGCACCTTCTCCAAGGGGCTGGGCATGGCCGATCTGACGCAGGCGCTGGTGATGCTCACCCTCGCCGTGCCGGTGGTGATCGGCCTTGCCGCCACCTTCCTGCGCAAACAGGAGCGGTGAATGGACCTGCGCAACGTCTGGCAGCTCGGGGTGAAGGAGTTGCGCGGCCTGCTGCGCGATCCGGTCATGCTGGTGCTGATCGCCTATTCCTTCTCGCTGTCGATCTATTCCTCCTCGAAGGCGATGCCCGACGCACTGTCGAACGCCGCGATCTCGATCGTGGACGAGGACCGTTCGCATCTCTCGGGGCGGATCTTCGATGCCTTCTACCCCCCCTATTTCGTTCCCCCCGAGCAGATCACCACCTCCGAGATGGACCGCCGGATGGATGCCGGGCTCGATACCTTCGCGCTCGACATCCCGCCCGATTTCGAACGCGACGTTCTGGCGGGCAAGGTCCCCGCGATCCAGCTCAACGTCGACGCCACCCGGATGAGCCAGGCCTTCACCGGCAACAGCTACATCCAGCAGATCGTGAGCAGCGAGGTGTCCGAATATGTCGCAAGCCACCGCGCGCAGGACAGCCTTCAGGTCGGTCTGACGCTGCGGGCACGCTACAACCAGAACCTCGACCCGATCTGGTTCGGCGCGATCAACAACGTCGTGCAGGCGATCATGATGCTGTCGATCGTGCTCACCGGCGCGGCGCTGATCCGCGAGAAGGAGCACGGCACGATCGAGCATCTTCTGGTGATGCCGATCACCGCCGCCGAGATCATGCTGTCCAAGGTCTGGTCGATGGGGCTCGTGGTGCTGATCGCCTCGGCGCTGTCGCTCGTCTTCGTGGTGCAGGGGCTGCTGGCGGTGCCGATCCTCGGTTCGGTCTGGCTGTTCATGGCCGGGGCGGTGCTGATGCTCTTCGCGATGACGGCGCTCGGCATCTTCCTCGCCACCGCTGCCGGCTCGATGCCGCAGTTCGGCCTGCTGATGATGCTGGTCATGCTGCCACTGCAGGTGCTGTCGGGCGGTCTGACGCCGCGCGAAAGCATGCCCGAGCTGATCCAGAACATCATGCTTCTGGCGCCGACGACGCATTTCATCATGTTGTCGCAGTCAATCCTGTTCCGCGGCGCCGGGTTTGCGGTGGTCTGGCCGCAGTTCGCCGCGCTCGCGGCGATCGGCGCGGTGCTGTTCTGGCTGGCACTCGGGCGGTTCCGGAAGTTCCTGCAGTGAGGCGCAGGCCCCTCGCCCCCGCGCAGCTTGCCTGTGGCGAGGTGCACCCGACGCCCAAGCCCCCGCCGCAGCAAGCAGGAACTGCCCGGCCCTCCGTATGCCTGCGGCCCCGAACGGACAGCAGAGCCGGGTCGCACAGATGGCGTCCTTGATCCCCGCCCCCCTTCGAGAAATGCCCCCCGCGCGGATCGTCGACCACGGTGCCGTCGGTGCACCCCGACGCCAACCGGCTGACAACATGGAGCCCGGCGCCCCCAAGGATGACAAGACCATGGCTGGCCGTGATCGCGGCGGGGCCCCGACAAAAGGCCGACCCGGCATGGAGACCGGATCGGCAGGGGGGGGATGCTTGCCTCGGGGGAGGCCGCCGCGGCGGGCGTGATCGCGCCCTCTGACGGAGATCTGCGCTCCACCACGTCCGTCGCAACACGGAGAAAGATACAGCAGCGATGCCGAGTGTCAACAATCGTTGACCCCCTGTTTTCCAACGTGATATCACAGGTCCGCGCGCATCGTCTCGGCATTGGGGCGGCGGTTTTCCCGGCACGCCTCACAGCCCGAAGCCATGCACTGAAGAGGCCGCGATGACCCCGCCCGCACCGCGATCCGGAAATCCTGCAATACCGCAGCGAAACCGTGGGGCGCTGCTGATCTGGACGGAGAAGAACACGCAGTGGCGCGCGCCGCAGCCAGACCGCAATGCCCATCATCGCCTCCTCGCCTCAAAATGGCAAAGAAGGCCTCCGCGAAACCCGGGGCTCTTCCCTCTTCTCCGTCCGTTTCCGCAAGGTCAGGCCGATGTCCGAGTTGGAAAGCGGTACGAAAACCCGCACCACATACCGCCGAAGGGTGAAGTCGACGCGCCCGATGACCTCTACAAGCAGGGCTGGCGCACCGCGAATTGGCGCGATGACGTTGACACCGAACGCTTGGCGGAGATCGGAAGCGCGGCATGATCCGTTCATATCCGGACCTCCCACTCAAGGTGCAGTCGATCCGCCAGCCATGGGCACGGGCCGTCCTCCATGCCGGAAAGGGCGAGGGAAACCGCAACCGGAGCCGCCAGCTTCCGGGGGCCGGTCTGCGTCCATGCCGCGATGATCGATGCGCTGATGCGCTGATGCGCCGGGAACGGGGCCTGCAGAAGGCTGGAAAGACCCGCACCACGCGGACGAACACGACCGATGCCGGCCTGCGACCTTAAGAGAGAACGACGATGACCGATAAAATCGAGGACTTCACCGATCTGATTACAGCCGGGGAAGCGCGCGCCCCTGATCCGGCACTCCGGGCGACCGCCGTTCTGGCGAACCTGAGCGCGATTATCGGGCAAGAGGCGCGTCTCGGCAAAAAGAGCACCCGCGTTCCGGGAAATTTGGTCGCCGTCCGAGGTTCCTCAGCCGAATTCAATGTGGCTGGTGTCCATGAGGCTGTTGTGGGCGCGGGCTATCGGCTCAACACCCGCAGCGAAAACCGTCAATTCGCCGACGTCCGGCTCGAGATCAGCTGGGGGGATGGGGAATGATGGGCACCTTCCTGTTCTATCTTGGGGCGCTGCTCGGCATCATGGCAATGGTCGTGCCTTTGGTATACGGGGTACGGCCACCAGCGGACGCCATCGCAGCGAGCTATGGGGCGGCGCTGTTCTGGATGGTCTTCGGCCTCGGGCTCCACTTCCTGCACATCAGGAAGAGAAAGTGAGATGCTGTCCCAGCTGATGGTGTAGCTGGCGGTGGGCCTCGCGCTCTGATGCGGGCCGAGTTGGTCAGTCGCGCTGCGCAGCAGGCAGGCTGACCACGGCATCATCGCAGACCAGCGCGAGCGTTTCCCGCGTCATGTAACGGCTTCACTGGACAGTCCATTCCTCGGTCTGCTCCATCAGGATCGCGCCGGCCAATCTCCGAATCGAGGCCTCGCTGGGGAGTTGGGAGGATCAGAAATCCTTCCAGTGGAAGGATTTCCAGACCAACGCCGACGACATCGGTCCGCCGCTTGATCTCGCTGTTCAGGCGCTCGATCGGATTCGTGCGGTGCAACTTCGCGCGGTGCTGGGCGGGGAAGGTCATGGAGGCCAGCACGTCCTCTTCCGCCGTGTCCATGAGCGTGGCGAGTTTCGGCAGCTTGGCCCGCATCTCTGATCCGCCACCAGCCGCCACTGGGTCCTGGCCGTGGCGTGGTCGGGCTGGGCAAAGGCCGTGGCAATAGAGGCCGAGACCACCCTGCGGCTGCTCTTGCCGGCATGGGCGAGCGCATTGCGCTGGAAATGCACTCGGCAGCGCTGCCAGGTGGTGGACAGCACCCGCGCCGTGGCCGCCTTGATGCCCTCGTGCGCATCGCCGATCACCAGCTTCACGCCGGAGATGCCGCGGCGGACAAGATCGCGTGAGACAACTCGGTCCAGAACGGCTCGGCCTCGGAAGCGCCGATCGCCATGCCCAGCACGTCGCGGCGACCATCGGTGTTCACGCCCACCGCGATCGTCACGGCGACGGAGACGCCCCCCCCTGGCGGACCTTGAGAGAGATCGCGCCGATCCATGAGCTGAGGCCGAAAAGAAGAGGCTCCGGGGGAGCCTATTCCGGCCGAAGGGCCATTTGCCCTCGATCGGACGGGTGAGAAAGGCATCGACCCGCTCGTCGATTTCCTCGCAGAGCCGGCTGACCTGACTCTTGGAGATGCCGGTGCCGCCCATGGCTTGCACGAGGTCATCCATCGACCGTGTCGACACGCCCCCTCTGAACCGCTCCGGGTTTTCTGGAGGCTCCAACTCCTGAGTAGAATGGAGCATCATGAGCAAGACGACGAACAGGTTTTCCCCCAAAGTGCGCGAACGCGCCGTTCGGCTGGTGCATGACACCGAAGGCCAGCACGGTTCGCGTTGGCAGGCCATTGTGTCGATCGCCGCGAAGATCGGTTGCTCCGCGCATACGCTGAATGACTGGGTCAAGAAGGCCGAGGTCGACAGCGGAAAGCGCGCCGGCATCCCGACCGAGTTAGCCGAGAAGATGAAGGCGCTGGAGCGGGAGAACCGCGAACTACGCCAGGCGAACGAGATCCTGCGCAAGGCGAGCGCGTATTTTGCGATGGCGGAGCTCGACCGCCGGTCGAAGTGATGGTGGGTTTTATTGACGCGCACCGGGGTGCGCACGGGGCTGAGCCATCGAGGCGCCATCGGTTCAAGCCCGATGGCGAAGGCCGATCTGCAGCGTTCTGCCGATTGCCCGTTCAACCTACTACGATCACCTGGCCAAGCGGGCTGATCCCGCCCTGCTGTCGGGTCGTGCGCGCCGAGACGAGGCGCTGCGGCCGGAGATTTTGCGCGTCTTCGAAGAGAACTAGCGAGTCTACGGCGTTCGCAAGGTTTGGCACCAGCTTCGCCGCGAGGGCTTCGATGTGGCCCGTTGCACGGTGGCATGGCTAATGAAGAGCGTGGGCATTCAAGGCATCATCCGTGGCAAGCCGCACAGAACGACGATCCCCGACAAGAAAGCACCATGCCCGCTGGACAAGGTGAACCGTGAGTTCCGGGGTCCGGCGCCCAACATGCTGTGGGTCAGCGATTTCACCTACGTCGCGACCAGGAAGGGGTTCGTCTCGTTCGGGCCATGCCCTTGAACCGGTGGCGGGCAGCCCCTCACCTTTCGTCATCGACGCCTATGCTCGCAAGATCGTCAGCTGGCGCGCCAGCACATGAGCGCAGACAGGTTTCGTCCTGGATGCACTGGAGCAGGCGGTCCATGACCGAAGGCCGACAAATGCCATGGGGCTGATGCATCACAGCGACCGCGGCTCGCAATATCTGCCCATTCGCTACACCGAGAGGCTGGGCGAAGCCGGCATCGAACCTTCGGTCGGCAGCGTTGGCGACAGCTACGACAATGCGCTGGCCGAAACCATCAACGGCCTGTTCAAGGCAGAGGTCATTCATCGACGCGGCCCATGGCGCAGCTTCGAGGCCGTAGAATACGCGACGCTGGGATGGGGCGACTGGTTCAACAACCGCCGCCTCCTCGAGCCCCTCGGGAACATCCCGCCAGCCGAGGCGGAGGCAAACTTCTACGCGGCGCTGGAAACTGAAGACATGGCCGCGTAACTAACCGCGACCAGCCTCCTGTCTTTGCAGAAACCGCTATCAAGGATGGTGCGGGCGGCATCCCGCGAACCTCCGGGGTCATCGACAAAGCCCGTTTGCCGGCAAGGGAGCCGCCCGTTTCTTCGTATTCATCCTGAACAGTTGATTGGGGCTGTTGGCGCAGCCCCCGCAGAACAGGAACAGGAGACATGATGGACCAGATCTATATCGGCGTCGATGTCGCGAAGTCGTGGCTCGACATCTACCATCCAACCCGGGGTGCCCGGCGGATAGAGAACACCCCTGGTGACACCCGCAGCTTCGCCCGGGCCGCGGCGCGCGAGGGTGCCTGGGTGATCTTCGAGGCCAGCGGCGGCTATGACCGGGTGCTGCGCGATGGCCTTGAGGCTGCCCGGGCCAGCTTCAGCCGCGTCAATCCTCGTCAGGCACGCGATTTTGCGCGAGCCATGGGCGTTATCGGCAAGACCGACCGTGTCGACGCCCGGATGCTCGCGACCTTCGGTCAGAGGTTGCAGCCACCGCAAACCCCTCCCGTTTCCCCGACGCGACAGGTGCTTCTCGCGCAGATTACCCGGCGCCGTCAGTTGGTTGAGATGCGAAAGCAGGAGATCACCAGACTTCAGCAGACGACAGACCGCGATTCCCGGTCCGACATCAAGAGCTTGATCCTGCTCCTCGAGCGGCGGATCGAGAAGGTAGAGACAAGGATCGCGGAGATCATTCGCTCTTCGCCCGAGCTGGCTGAAACCGATCGCCGGCTACAGTCGGTGCCTGGTGTGGGCACAGTCGTCGCTGCCACGATCATGGCCGAGTTGCCGGAAATCGGCACAACCGATCGTCGGAAAATTGCGGCTCTCGCCGGCCTTGCGCCCATTGCCCGGGATAGCGGCCAGCGCAACGGAAGACGGGTCATCGGTGGCGGAAGGGCAACCGTCAGAACCGTCCTCTATCTCGCCGCCCTGCATGCCTCCCGTCACTCGACGATGTTCAAGGCGTTTCGGCAGAAATTGCAGGCGTCAGGAAAACCGGTGAAAGCCGCTTTGACCGCGACGGCGAGGAAGCTGCTCTGCGTGCTCAACAGCATGGTTGCGGACGGGACCTACTTCCGGGAGATTCAGCCAACCTGAATACAGTTGCCGGCAAACCCGGGGCGGTTCAAAGCTCCTTGGCTCCAAGCCCGGCCCAGTGCTCCTTCAGCCAGTGCTCCTTCAGGATGCCAATAATCTGCTCTTCGCTGAATCGGCTCTTCTTCATCGTCTATATTCTTCGATGGAGAACAGGCTAACTTCAAAACGAGGACTTTTCAGGGGAGCAGGTCACCACCTCGCAGACCTCATAGCAGCGACAACCTTGCCCGCAGGCTCATGCCCGTTAGTGGTCTTACTCCCTGCGAATACGTCTGCAGAGTCTGGACTTCAGAGCCGGACAAATTCATCGTCGACCCGATCCACCAGATGCCGGGACCGAACACCTAGAGCCCCCTGCAGCGTGCATGAGCCAATATCAGCCCTTGGCGTAGGACTCTGCCCCCTCCGGCATCAACCCTCCATGACGGGCGAAGAAATTCGGATCGGCCGCGCGCAGGCGGGCATCGAAGCTGGCGCTGGTGAAATTCAGGGCCACGTCCGGGAAGGTGGCGCGGGTCAGCGCCTCGGCCGAAAACGGGGTCAGCCGCAGCAGGCCATGGCGCGACAGCACCGCCAGCCCGGTATCCGAAAGGCGCTGTACCGCATCGAACAACGCCAGCCGTTCGGCCGGATCGGGGTGATCAGCCATGAAGCGCACCGAATTGCGGCGCCCCTGGTGATGGCCGTTGAAGTTCTGCATCTCAACGAAGCGCAGCAGCTTGCAGGTCCAGTGCAAGGCGGTCCAGCCATCGAAATGCAGGATGCGGGTATTCTCGATTACCCGGAACGGCGGCAGCTCCGACAGTTTCGGCGCGAAGGCGCCCTTCTGCCGACCGCGTTGGCGGGCCAGCTCGGGGGTCAGCACGTCATGCAGTCGCGGCACCAGCAAGCTGTCGCGCCGAAGCCCGATCTTGCCGCGGATATAGCCGGCAAAGCCGTTCAGCAAATATTGCGCGGCCTGGCCATAGGCTTGGCGGATCAGCGCCGTATCCGGGCTCTGCTCGCGGAAGATGCCGTCGAAGATGGTTTCGGCCCCGGCTTCCGCCTCGGTTCGCGGGGCTGCAGGGGGCAGCAGCCGTTCCATGTTGCGGATGCGCACCCAGTCGATGTCATCGGGCACCATGGCCAGTTCGCGGCCCAGCGACAGCGCTGTATCGGACTTGGCGGCATGGGGCCGGGCGGGCACCAAAAATTCATCGGCATCGATATGCACCATCCAGTCGCTGGTGCTGTGGCTGCGGGCATGGTGCAGGTTGGTGATCTGGCGCCGGACCACCCCCGCCGGGCGCGGCATTTGGTGACTTTGCCAATAGGCCGCGTCGCAGAGCGTGACGATGACCCGCGGATGCGGAGCCAGCGCCGCCTCGACCACCGGGTTGGGAGCATCGAGATAGACATGGATCGCCTGCGCATCGCTTTGCAGGTGATGGGCGATGCAGGGCAGCAGCGTTTCAGGGATGCCGTGCATTGTCGTGACAATCGACCAGCTTGCGTCTTTCATCGGGGTATCCTGGCAAGGGAAAGGGGGGATTCGGTGGGGCCAAGTCCGGTCATGGGGCGCCTGCCCCGCCAGAAATCGCCATGGATGCTGACGGGGCATCGCGCAGGACGGCCAGATAGGCCGCGGCATCGGGGCTGGCATCGGGACCAAGCCGGTCGGGCACGAGCTGGTCCAGCAGGATGCGCAGGGCCTCGGCCTCGGGCATGGGGCGGCACAGCGCCATCTCTTCCAGATCCGGGAAGAAGGCATCGCGCCCGCTGGTCTGCGACAGCCAGACATGGATCGGGCGAAAATGCGCCAGCAGCCGCGCCCGGGCCGCAGCACCGAGGGATTCGATGTCGCGCGCCGGGGGCAGGGCCAGATCGGGGGCAAGCTGATCGACGACATGGGCGATTTCCTGCGCCAACGGGCGGGGCAGATCGCGGTTGGCTTCACGTAGCAGCGTCACCACTGCCGGATGGCGGCTGACATTCATCTTGGGGGCAGGCAGCAGGGCTTTGGGAAAGCCGATGCCGGAATTCTTCAGGAAATCATTGACCGAACCGCCCTGCTGCAAGGTTTCGGCATAGGGCCGCAGCATCAGCTGAGTTTCGGGGATGAGCTGCAGCCAGGGAGCGACGACCCCGCGGTAATCAACATGCAGCCAGTTCAGGTTCAGTCCGTGTTCGGGATCCGACAGCGGGGCGGGCGCATTGCCGAAACGCACCTGCTGGCCATGCCATGAGATCAGCTGCTCATCGGGGCGTCGCAGCGTGCACCATAGTGTGAACTCCTGAGCCGGGCGCAGGCCGTTCTGTCGCAGCCGGGTGATCTCGTCCGCCGCGGTCTTGCCGAAATGCGACATCACCTCGGAACACAGCACGACATCGGCGGGCGACAGGGATTCAAGCTGGTTGCGCAGGCCGATCAGCATCTGGTTCGAATGCGGCAGCTCCTTGTGATAGGGCGGCACACGCCAATGTTCCCGCCGGTCTGCCAGCATTCGGAAGGCCAGCGCGTTATGCGCCTCGCGCACGTTGATCGGCAGGATCTCCGCCTTGTCCGAACCACGGGCCGCCTTGGCCATCATCACCGCTGCGCCTTGGGTTTCGACCCAAGGGTAAAGGATACCGACTTTCAGCAGCGAAAGCGAATTCTGCGCCAGAAAGGCTTGAAGCGATGTGGTGCCGGTCTTGTGGTGGCCGATATGGCATACGGTTCTCATGCGGAGGCGCTCTTCCCTGCGGTGTCCGACGGATTCTAGTCCATCCCGCGCGGCCCGGGAAGACGCGATCCGCCCCGGGAAGACGCGATATTTTTGTCACGTCGGCCTAGCGCGTTGAAGCTGCAATGAACTGAAGCCGGTTTCGTGGATGGCGAGCCAAGCTAGGCTCAGGACCCATTAATCGGCTTGCGCCGCCGCTGACAGCGTGATTCA
>VSSQ01000065.1_pt3 | contig 136756 bp, 117 predicted proteins | sample 4763081 | NCBI WGS metagenome assembly VSSQ01 (sample SAMN12137344, study PRJNA551015) | bioreactor metagenome | isolation source: SDC9 anaerobic chlorinated ethene degrading culture | place: USA: Knoxville, Tennesee | collected 2015-01-01 | reverse complement strand
ATGCTTATTTATTGACATTCAATTGTTTATAACTTATTTAAGGAGCGACTATATAAGTGTATGGCATAAATGCAAAAAAGCCACGTTTAGCGGCTTTTTGTTGTGGGAGCAACAGGGTTCGAACCTGTGACCCTCCCGGCTGTCAGCCGGGATGCCCTTAACCGTTTCTGGTCTTCTCAATCAATTGAATAATACTTCTTCTGCTCTTCCAGGCTTTGATCTGAAACTCCCTAGCTCTGGCATCAACATAATTGTCAAAGTATTCTGAAAAAACAACCACCCAATCCGTGGCGCCTGCGGTAAACCCGGAGTGCCTGTTATTGTGTTTGCAAAGTCTCACATCTACAGAATCTCTGGTTGAACCGGTATAAAATCTGTTAAGGCTTTCCGAAAAGATTATATAAGTGTAAGGCATAAATGCAAAAAAGCCACGTTTAGCGGCTTTTTGTTGTGGGAGCAACAGGGTTCGAACCTGTGACCCTCCCGGCTGTCAGCCGGGATGCCCTTAACCGTTTCTGGTCTTCTCAATCAATTGAATAATACTTCTTCTGCTCTTCCAGGCTTTGATCTGAAACTCCCTAGCTCTGGCATCAACATAATTGTCAAAGTATTCTGAAAAAACAACCACCCAATCCGTGGCGCCTGCGGTAAACCCGGAGTGCCTGTTATTGTGTTTGCAAAGTCTCACATCTACAGAATCTCTGGTTGAACCGGTATAAAATGGATCAAGATCAAAACCTGTGGATTAAGTCAAATTAGGCATAGAGTTTAGATAACCGAAAGAGGAAGAAATTAACATCACTGACACCTCTATATTGTTGTCTGAAAGCTTTAATCTTAGCATTAAAAGATTCAGCACTTGCATTGGTACTTCGGTTATCGAAGTAGTTGAGGATTTTCCTATAATGATTCATTATTGTCTTGGAGATCGTGTTAAAGGCTTTAAATCCTGCTTTTTCGACCTTTTCATGCCATTTAGCGAGTTTGGTATATGCATAGATTTTCTCAGTTGTGGAAGTGTATATTCTTGATAAGCTTTGGGTTAATTCATAGGCCAATTTGATATCAGGGAAGCGTTCAAATAGTATTGCCGCTCTATCAGCCTGTTGTTGGGTCCAGTTCTGCTCACTTTTATAAAGCAAGTATCTGCTTCTGGCAAGAAGTTGCTTAAGGGTATCTCCGTTGGGTAACACTTCTGGAATAAATATCTGTTTGTACGTTTTTGCTTTCTCGATAGCGTCATTCTCCTGATCCAATGCTTCCCACCGGTGTTTAATGCGTATTTCCTGAAGGGCTTCTGTTGCTAATTGCTGGACATGGAATCTGTCAATAACAATAGTCGCTTTGGGGAAACACTTTCGCACAATAAGATTCATGTTCCCGGCCAAATCCAAGGTAACCTCAATCACCTTATTGCGTTCTTTTGCCGGAAGTTGAAACAGCAACGGAATGATTGTATCGGAGTTAGTGCCTTCCAGAATAGCAACCAGTGCACCTTTCTTGCCTTTAGCTGATTTATTGGTGATGATGGTATAAAGTTCACCCTGAGATAAGGAGGTTTCGTCAATCGAAAGATATGGCCCCAGATTCTCTGGAAAGATCAAACCCTTACTTGCATCTTTACAGTGTTCCCATTGACTGAAATCGCTCAATTTGTTGCGATAATAACGTTGCAACTTCTTGCCTGGCACTCCATAAAACGATCCTATGGTTTGAATGCTATGAGCATGGGTATCGGCCGATTTCTTTTAAAAAAGCAGCAAAATCCTTTGTGATTCGCGTCCCCTTAGCTACAAGATTCCAGTCTCTGAAAACTACTTTGCCTGTGTCTTCATTGAGCCAGCGCCGTCGTGTTATATGAAGAAATACATTGTATCCCCTGATAGGAAAATCCTGGATAGTCACTTCATCGAAAAAACCTTTGGAAATAAGCTTATTGCCTCGATACTCATCGGGTTTGGTGTTCAACTCTTTGAGATAAATATGAAGGTTCTCACCTTCTTTTTTATGATGGGTTAATTCAAAATAATCTTCTACAGAATCTGGTAAGAATAGTTTTATAAGCACCTTGAAAGAGTCGTCCATGGCAAAAATTTAGTTTCTGCAAAGATCTCTATTAACTCTTTGCTCCACAACTTTTGTGCATGATCCAAAGATTATATAAGTGTATGGCATAAATGCAAAAAAGCCACGTTTAGTGGCTTTTTGTTGTGGGAGCAACAGGGTTCGAACCTGTGACCCCCTGCTTGTAAGGCAGGTGCTCTGAACCAGCTGAGCTATGCTCCCGATTTTCTGCTTACATTGATAATGTATGCGTCGAATGAGGCTGCAAATTTAATCACAATTTTGATTCTGGCAATAGCGCAATGAAAAAAAAGCTAAAAAAAGTGAAAATAAGATAAGTAGCGTATACACAATATTTTATATTTGATTATCTCTTTGATTTGCATGAAATTGAGTTATAGCTTGATTTTTTTCTCTGGATATAGAAATCATTGACAGAGTTTTAGGTATAACATTTTCAGAAATCTGAACCTGATATAAGATGCGTTATTCATCTGTTCAATGTATCTGTCAATCCACATTTACACTAAATTTGCATGCAGAACACAACCATGCTTCGTAATTCAACCTTGATCCTTCGCTTAACTGTTTATACGGCATTATTGCTGCTGTTTGCTTCCTGCAGTCCTGCCAGGAAGGTTCAGAAAAGGGGTGGTTACCTTTTGGCCGGGCATAGTGTTAAGGCAGACAGGCCGGGTATTGATACCTACGATTTACTAAATTTTGCACAGCCGAAACCCAATAGGAAATTTCTGGGCTTATTCAGGCCCGGGGTGTTGGTCTATGATTTAAATTCAGGTGGAAAAGACAGGAAATTCAAGCGGTGGATGCGGAATAATCTAGGAAGAGCCCCGGTATTGCTCGATTCTGCAATGACCGACAATTCCCTCATTCCTATGAGGGTCTATCTTAACAACAAAGGCTATTTTGGTGCAGAAGTGCAGCGCAGGATAAGCTTCAGGGGGGCCAGGGCTTTTGTAAATTATCAGACAATAACAAATGTTCCATTTACTTTCGGACAGGTGGTCTTTGATATTCCTGATGACAGTCTTCAATATTTCCTTAACAAGGAAGGTGCTAAATCTCTTATTCTTTCCGGGAATCAATACGATGCTTATTTGTTAAGGGATGAACGTGAACGCATCACCCGGGTGTTGAAAGATGCCGGTTACTACGCCTTTTCGCGGGAATATATTTTGTTTGAAGTAGATACGACCAGGGAACAGGAAAAGGCAGACATAAAGATCAGAATCGAGAATATCAGGATAAGGCCTTCCGGTCTGATGGATTCAGTTACATTCCTGCCTCACCAACGGTACTTCATCAACAATATTTTCATGAATACCAACTTTGCTGAATTGGTAAGTGATACATTATCAAAGAACGATACCCTGGCTTACAGAAAGAACCCTGACACTTTACAGCAGCCCAATCCTGACTTTTACCTTATTTATAAGAACAATCTGCGCATACGTCCTGCTGCATTGTCAAGGTCTGTATTTATACAGTCAGGCACCCCTTTTAACCAGCAAAAAATCAACCTCACCTACAATCGCCTTCAGAATCTGGGACTGAGCAGATTTGTCTCGGTAAACCTGAGCCCTGCCCGAATAGCGCCTGAACTGCAACCTGCCGGTATTGCGCTGCTTGATTGTGATATCAGAATGGTACGGAGCCCGGTAAACATGATAAATCCTGAAGTAGAGGCTACCAATGCCGGGGGATTTGTCGGGCTGGGCGGCAGTTTGAACTATCTGAACCGGAATATATTCAGAGGGGCGGAAATGTTCAGGCTTAAACTTCGTGGCGCTTTTGAGGTGGAACCGGATCTTGGTCTGGGCGTGGAACGCCGCGCCGGTATTTTTAATTCTCTGGAAGCAGGGGCTGAAACAGGGCTTGACTTTCCGACACTTCTCAGCCCTTTCAGGCTTAAAGGAATCAGTAATAATTACCGCGCCAAAACCACCATAGCCCTCGGTCTCAATTTTCAGCAGCGCAGCTATTATACCCGTTATGTCAGTTATGTAACATACGGGTATGACTGGTATAGCAGCGGTACCACCCGGCATCTTTTCTCACCCGTCGAACTGAGTTCGGTAAGCATCCTGCGCGACAGCACATTCAACGCCATTCTTAAAGACTTTAAGGATCCGCGTTTCCTTAATCAATACACTGATCATCTGGTGATGGCCCTGAAATATTCCTATATTTTTAACAATCAGAATCTCTCAGGTAAGAAGAACTATTTCTATTTCAGGGCTAACTTCGAATCTGCCGGAAACCTGCTGAATTTATACAGCAATGTTGCAAATGCCCCCGTTGATGCAGACGGAAACTTTACACTCTTCAGAATCAGGTACGCCCAGTATATCCGTACTGACGTTGACTTCCGGTATTATAAGCCTGTGAATGCAAAGCAGCAACTGGTTTACAGGGCTGCATTGGGTGTTGGTGTTCCTTACGGAAACTCAACCGTACTGCCTTTCGAAAAGGGCTTTTTTGCCGGAGGGGCCAATGGGTTGCGCGGCTGGCCAATCAGGTCCGTGGGCCCGGGTGAGTACTATTCCCCTGTAAAATCCGGGTTTGAACGCGTCGGTGATATCTGGCTGGAGGCCAATCTGGAATACCGTTTTCCATTGTATAGTTTTCTTAATGGTGCATTTTTCGTTGATGCAGGAAATATATGGCTGCTCAGGGAGAATGAAGACTTTCCCGGAGGCACACTGAATCTGAAGAAGCTGCCCGCTTCACTTGCTTTGGATACCGGTATTGGTTTCCGCTTCGATTTCAGCTTCTTTATTTTCAGGATTGATGGGGGCCTGCCGGTATATGATCCCGGCAAATTAACAGATAGCAGATGGTTCAGGATATCAAAGTTTCAGCTTCGTAACATCAGTTGGAATTTTGGAATTGGTTATCCTTTCTGATACAGAAGAACATATGATTGAAATGGATACGCGGCTGATGGCCGGTAATATATTGAAGGAACTGGGGCATGAGCCGACCGAAGGTCAGAAAACCCTGGTAGAGCTTCTGAGTATCTTTATCACTGAGCCGCCAAAGCCGCACCGTCAACCCGCTTTTTTGCTCCGGGGTTATGCCGGTACCGGCAAAACTTCGCTGGTAAGCGCGCTGGTAAGGATACTCCCCCTGGCAGGATTGCAATCCGTATTGCTGGCTCCCACCGGAAGGGCCGCCAAGGTGCTGGCTTCTTACTCAAGAAAGCAGGCGTTGACCATTCACCGGAAGATTTATAAAGCCATTTCTGCTGAGGATGGCAAGCTAAGAATGGATATCTCGGCCAATCCTCATAAATATACGCTTTTTATTGTTGATGAGGCTTCAATGATTCCCGGCCCGGGAGGAGCCGGGGAATCCGGTATCTATGGCCACCGCGACCTGCTCGACGACCTGATTACCTATGTTTACAGCAGTGAGGGCTGCCGGCTGATTCTGATCGGAGACCGGGCGCAGTTACCCCCTGTCGGCAATGAGGAAAGCCCGGCATTGGATGAAAATATTCTGAATAATCAGTACCACCTGGATACTACTGTTTATGAGTTGCACGAAGTTGTACGTCAATCGCTTGAAAGCGGGATACTTACCAATGCCACCCGCCTGAGGCAGCAATTAGTGCCTGAGAAGCCTGAATTGCCGTTTTTTCACCTGCGGGGATTTGAAGATATCAGGATGATAGACGGCGCTTCCTTCGAAGATGCCCTCAATTCATGCTACTCCAGGTTTGGGGTTGAAAACACGGCAATTATCACACGGTCGAACAAACGCGCCAACCTTTTTAACAATGAGGTGCGCGCAAGGTTGCTCTTCAGGGAAACGGAACTGTCGGCCGGCGATATCATTATGATAACCCGGAACAATTATTTCTGGCTGCCTTCGGGGGCGAAAGCCGGGTTTATCGCCAATGGCGATATGGCGGAGGTGCGCAGAATAAGGCATATCGGAGAAATGTACGGATACAGGTTTGCGGACGTGAGCATCAAACTGGTTGATTATCCTGAAGAAGAGGTAATTGATGTGAAATTGATGCTTGACTCCATGAATACGAATACACCCAACATGCCTCAGGAGGAGATGCAAAAACTTTTTGATGAAATCCTTCTTGATTCCACTGAGATTACATCTGAAAAAGCCAGGATTGAAAAGGTCAAAAGCAGCCAGTTTTATAATGCCGTGCAAGCCAAGTTTGCCTATGCGCTAACCTGCCATAAAACCCAGGGCGGGCAGTGGGATGCCGTCTTTATTGACCATGGCTACCTGACTGCTGAAATGGTGGATGCCGGCTTTGTCAGGTGGTTGTACACCGCGCTGACCCGCTCGACCACCGAGGTTTACCTTGTTAATTTCAATGAAATGTTTTTTGAAAAGTAGCTGAGCATGCCTTAAGGCTGTTTTTGCCCGCTTCGTCAATTGGTTCTGAATACTTATCTTTGCAAGCCTTTTCAGATAATACCGGGATAAACAGGAAACCGATGAAAACCGACCGACCAACCATAGAAAAGCTTTTCAGGGATTTTGAAGGAAAACATGTACTGATCCTGGGAGATGTGATGATTGATGCTTATCTATGGGGAAAGGTGGAGCGGATTTCGCCCGAAGCTCCGGTCCCCGTGGTACAGCTTGACAAGCGCGAGAACCTGCTGGGCGGCGCGGCCAATGTGGCATTGAACATCAGGGCCCTGGGCGCGGTGCCCGTGCTTTGCTCGGTAATCGGGAACGATCAGCGGGGACAGGAGTTCCTGCAGTTGCTGAAGGACGACGGTATTTCAGGAGAAGGCATTCTGCAGAGCGAATCAAGAATCACTACCACAAAATTCCGGATCATCGGCAATAAAGTGCAGATGCTCAGGGTGGACGAAGAAATGGACACGGACCTGAATGACCGGGAAGTTGAAAGAATGCTTGTTAAAATCAGGGAACTGATGCAGCGATTGCCCATTTCTGTAGTGATATTTCAGGATTATAACAAAGGAGTGCTGACAAGAAGGCTGATAGAAGATGTTATTAAACTGGCTAACTCTCAAGGAGTTCCGGTTGTGGTTGATCCCAAGAAAAAGAATTTTGACGCTTACCGGGGGGTTGATCTGTTTAAGCCAAATCTCAAGGAATTGCGTGAAGGCCTTAAAATTGACATTGCCTCCGGAGAGATTGACTCCATACGCTCTGCGGTAACTCGTTTGCAGGAAAGCCAGTCCATTCGCTCGGTTATGGTTACTTTATCGGAAGCCGGTGTATACCTGAATGAAAAGGCTGATGGCACGGCCGATGAGGTGCTGGTTCCGGCGCACCTACGCAACATCGCCGATGTTTCGGGCGCCGGAGATACGGTGATCAGCGTAGCCTCGCTGTGTCGCGCACTCGGAACATCTTCGTGGCTTACAGCGGCGCTTTCAAATCTGGCCGGAGGCCTGGTATGCGAGTTTGTGGGTGTTGTGCCCGTGAACAGGCAGCGGCTGATGACAGAGGCAATGGAATTACTGACGGATTCCGGAAAGGAAATTGTCTGACCCGCTTTAATTGCAGGTTGTCCGGGATAAAATAAAGTCAGCATGAAAACGTTATGAACAAAAAATTGAACTGTGCGTAGAAAAGCCATTACCATAATCTCAGCAATTGTATTGATCGCCTTATTGAGCCCGGAGGTCCATGCCCAGCGGCTTAAAGTGCGCAACCTGCCCGCTTATGACCTGGCGCCTTACCATTTCGGATTTATCCTCGGAATGAATCAGATGCTCTTTACAGTCAGGACAACGCCGGGGTTTCAGAATATCACATATTCATCCCTCCAGACACCGGATCTCTATTCTGATTCTGCCAGGTTGCTCGGGATTGAACACAAACCCGCTTTCGGATTTACCATCGGCATCGTTTCAAACCTCCGGCTGGCTGAGTCTTTCGATCTGCGCTTTGTCCCTTCGCTGTCCTTTGGCGAACGAGACCTTGAATATTCAATAATTACCAATTTCTCCGGAGAGAGGAATCAGATTCTGGTTAGCAAAAAACTGCAATCTACCTTTGTTGAATTTCCCCTTCATATCAAATATAAAGGCAGCCGGTTGAACAATATGCGTCCGTACTGGCTTGCAGGCGCCAAATATGCCATAGACCTTGCGAGCGACTCGAAGAAGAAGGAAGAGAATAATAACATCTATGTGGCCATCAACCGTAATGATCTCTACGGTGAGTTGGGGGCCGGATTTGATTTTTATACCACTTTTTTTAAGTTCGGCATCGAACTGAAAATGTCGTACGGTTTGAGCGACATCTTGAAACGCGAAGGGAATATCTACACCGGCGCAGTTGACCGCCTGAATTCCAAACTGTTCCTGCTTTCATTCACTTTTGAATAATTCACTGAAGGATGTTCTGATTTTTGCTTACCTGTTCAGATATTACTTCCATTATCTCAGATCAGCCCGATATTAAACTTTCCATGAGAAAAATCCTTGAGATGAAGCTGAATCCGGCCGAGGCAGGGGATCCTGCGCGCTGGAAGCATATAGCCGCTTCATTGCTTGGTGTGCCGCAGGGGCGGATTTATCATATCCGGCCCCTTAAGCGCTCATTGGATGCGCGTCAGAAAATTGTTTTCAGGCTTAAGGCCGAGGTGTTTATTGGTGAGCAATTGCCGTTTGAAGAAAAGATCATCCGGAAAGCCTATCCCGATGTATCAACCCGCCCCCCGGTCATCATCGCCGGTGCTGGTCCGGCCGGGCTTTACGCAGCCTTAACCCTGATAGAACAGGGATATAAACCGGTTATCCTCGAAAGGGGGAAAGATGTCAAAGCCCGGAAATTTGATATCTCGGTGCTGAACCGCGGAGAAAAACTGAACCCGGATTCAAACTATTGTTTCGGAGAGGGTGGGGCTGGCACCTATTCCGACGGTAAGCTCTATACGCGATCAACCAAGCGGGGGGATGTTTCATCCGTGCTCAGGATACTGGTTGAACACGGCGCACCGGAGGATATCCTGATCGAGGCGCACCCGCATATAGGCACAGACAAACTGCCGGGTATTATATCCTCCATAAGAAGGACCATACTTGAATCCGGAGGAGAGTTTTATTTTAACTGCAGGGTTACAGGGCTGATTGCTCAAAAAGGAAAGATCAGGGGGGTAATTGACCAGCATGGCAGGGAGTTCCTTTCAAGGGCTGTAATCCTTGCCACCGGGCATTCCGCCCGCGATGTATATGAAATGCTGCACAACCAGGGCCTCGCGATCGAAGCCAAGCCCTTTGCGCTGGGAATCAGGGTTGAGCATCCTCAGGCGCTGATAGACTCCATTCAATACCGGATACCTGACCGCGGCCCTTATATCCCGGCAGCGGCTTATAGCCTTGTTACCCAGGTTGAGGGAAGGGGCGTTTTCTCTTTCTGTATGTGCCCCGGCGGTATTATTGTACCTGCGGCAACAGGTGCCGGTGAAGTGGTCGTCAATGGGATGTCCAATTCCAGGAGAAACTCTCCGTTTGCCAATTCGGGAATCGCTGTTGCCGTTGAACCTGCTGACTGGCAGGCGTATAGTCCGGAAGGGCCGTTTGCAGCCCTGAGGTTGCAGCAGGAAATTGAACGTAAAGCATGGGAGGCTGCCGGTGGCTCGTTGAAAGCGCCTGCCCAGCGGATGACTGACTTTATAAATGATGTTGCTTCAAAGAGCCTGCCTGACTGTTCCTATCATCCTGGCCTGCAAAGCTTTCCGCTGAATGAAATCCTTCCCCCGTTTATTTCCGGCAGGCTGAAACAGGCATTCCGCGACTTCGATGTAAAAATGAAAGGATTTCTGACCGCCGATGCCTTGCTGACAGCAGTTGAGTCGCGCACCTCATCGCCGGTTCGTATCCCACGGGCTGAGGACACCCTGTCACATCCACAACTTTCAGGCCTGTACCCTTGCGGTGAAGGGGCCGGGTATGCCGGCGGGATTGTTTCGTCGGCCATGGACGGGCAGAAAGTGGCATTGGCCGTGGCCGGAAGTCTGCGTTGATTCATTCCTGAGTTTATATCCTGCATTTCGATCATGTTTTTTATTCTTCCGTTGGTGTTTCAGATATTATTCGGTAGGTTTGCATAGCAAGTCAAACCGTTCATTCAGACCCTAAACGCATCAGCAAACATGGAAGCAAACCAGCCTGACAATAACCTGTTTGAAGTCCTGCGCCGGAAATCTCAGCTTAAACAGGATGTTTACCAGATTACCCATAACACATTCCGGCTTTTCAAGAACGTGATTCTTGAAATGGTGGCCGATTATCAGCAAAAATACAATGGCAATCAGCAGCCCATACCTTTTGAATACCGTGACAGGGGAGAGTTTGAACTTGAACTGCGGTTTGGGGGCGATGTGCTTATTTTTATGATGCATACCAATATTTTTGAGTTCTCGCGTATGCATGAAGTGATGAAAACCACTTATATCCATGATGACAAGCAACGTTCCTATTGCGGGGTCATCAACATTTACAATTTTCTTGCCGATTCATTCCGCTATAACCGCATCAATGACCTTGGGTATATGATAGGCCGGGTTTTTGTAAATAAGGACAATCATTATTTTATTGAGGGGAAAAGGGAAATCGGGATGCTCTTCAATAATTTTTCCTCTTCGGTAATGACGAAGGAGTCGGCCCGGCAGATAGTAGAATCATCTGTTCTGTATACCATTAACTTCGACCTGCTCACCCCACCTTACGACCAGGTGAAGGAAGTTACGGTATTCGAGATGCAGGCTTCCCTCGAAAACATGAAACTCAGGACCGGAAAAAGGCTTGGTTTCCGGTTTCAGGCCGACCATGAGGAATTTAAGCAATAAGAACCCTGTTTTTGTAAATAACTGATAAATAGGGTTGTACGAATGAATCACAAATCCATCCAGGATGGGCGTCAAAAAAAAGTTCAAAAAAAATAATTCACTGTTTGGAGGTTTCAAAATTAGTTGTACATTTGCAGTCCCTAAGGAAATACCTAACGGTCCGTTCGTCTAGGGGTTAGGACGCCAGGTTTTCATCCTGGTAACAGGGGTTCGATTCCCCTACGGACTGCTAACATAGCATTAACAAAATGGCAAATCACAAATCGTCACTAAAAAGAATCAGGGCTAACGAAACCCGCCGTATCCGTAACAGGTATTATGCAAAGACCATGCGCAATGCCGTTCGTAAGTTCAGGGCGCTCGATAATAAAGCCGAAGCTTCGGAAAAACTCCCGGGGCTTATCTCCATGATAGATAAACTTGCCAAGAAAACCATTATCCATAAAAACAAGGCCGGTAACCTTAAGTCGAAACTTACCCGCCTGGTGAATAAAATGGCATAACTACCAGAGATTAACACACAGCCCCCGTACGTGAGTGCGGGGGCTTTTTTGTATTATGATGTTTCGATATTTATTATCTTTATGGAATTATATTTCATGTATAGTTATTTTAATGTAATTCAGAAGATATGGAAGATAATAAAGTCAGGGTTCCCATCAAATACTGGGCTGAGGATGATAAACCCCGCGAAAAACTTATCAGTAAAGGAAAAGAAGCGTTAAGCGATGCCGAACTCCTGGCCATCCTGCTCCGTTCCGGCACCAAAACCCATTCTGCCGTTGAACTGGGCCGGGAATTGCTCCAGAAGGTCAATCATAATCTGATCGGACTTTCACGTTTGTCGGCTGATGAACTGATGAAGCACAAAGGGGTAGGAGAGGCCAAGGCCCTGAGTATCATCGCTGCCCTTGAACTTGGCATGCGGCGGCGCTCAGCAGAAATACCGGTAAAAAAGACCATAACCTCCAGCCGGGATGCCTATGAAATCTTCTATCCGAATCTTGCCGACAGCCTTTATGAAGAGTTCTGGGTGCTTTTTCTTAACCGGGCCAACCGTAAAATATCCGTGATGTCGGTAAGCGAAGGCGGGCAGGCCGGTACTGTGGCCGATCCGAAAAAGATATTTAAAATGGCGCTTGACCAGAATGCGGCCTACATTATTTTATGCCACAACCATCCCTCGGGCAACCTCAGGCCCAGTGATGCCGACATCAGGCTTACCCGCAAAATGAAAGAAGCCGGGCAACTGCTCGATCTTCCCGTGCTTGATCATCTTATTATCGGCGACGAAAAATATTATAGCTTTGCGGATGAAGGACAGATGTAAAACTGGTCTGATGACCCGAACTTTGTCCTTAACACTATTTGCTCCGTAAAAAGCATAATTCTTATGATAAAAATAGTCACAGTTATCGGTGCGCGCCCGCAGATCATCAAAGCAGCCGCCCTGAGCAGGGCCATCGCCAGCGGATTTGCTGACCGTATAACCGAAATAATCGTGCATACCGGACAGCATTACGACGAAAATATGTCGCAGGTATTTTTTGATGAACTGGGCATCCCTCAGCCGGATTATAACCTTGGGGTCGGTAGCGGACCGCATGGCGTTCAGACAGCCCGGATGATACAGGGGATTGAAGAAATCCTGACAAGGGAAAGGCCTGATATGCTGGTCCTTTACGGCGATACCAACTCGACACTTGCCGGCGCGGTCGCGGCATCCAAGATGCATGTTCCCATTGCCCATATAGAAGCCGGGCTGCGTTCATTCAATAAATCCATGCCCGAGGAGATCAACCGCATTATGTGCGACCATGCTTCCACGCTGTTGTTCAGCCCGACGGCCACCGGGTTTGCCAACCTGCTGCGCGAAGGGTTTAACGCCACGGCCCGGCCCCCATTTACCATTGACAACCCGAAAATCTATCATTGCGGGGATGTGATGTACGACAACAGCCTTCACTTTGCGGAACTGGCTGAGCAAAAGTCTCGGATACCCGAAGGCCTGGGCCTTGAACCGGGGAAGTACCTTCTTTCTACCATTCACCGCGACAACAACACTGATAACCCCGAACGGTTGAATGCCATCTTTGAAGCCCTAAACGATATCAGCCGCCGGCGGCAACTTCAGGTGGTGCTGCCATTACATCCGCGCACTTCCGGATTGCTCAGCCAGAACCTTTCACAACAATTGTATGCTTCGGTCAATGGAAATCGTCTGATCAGGATCATTCCGCCGGTTTCATTTCTGGATATGACCCGCCTTGAAAAGAACGCCCGCTTGATCCTGACCGATTCGGGAGGGGTGCAGAAGGAAGCCTATTTCTTTGAAAAGCCCTGTGTGATAGCCCGCTCCGAAACGGAATGGACTGAAATTACAGCTGCAGGCGCCGGAATTGTGGCCGATGCGGATACCACCCGCCTGCTTCAGGCCCTGGAGCAATTTCTCGATCATCCGCCGGTGAACTTTCCGGCCGTGTTCGGCGATGGCCGGGCGGCGGAATTTATATGCAACGAAATCCTGAAAGCGGCAGCGCCATAAAGCGGGGGTCAGTCTGTAGCGCGCTTTGGTATCTTTCAAACCTGAGAAGGATAAATGTATACGGTCTTCCCGGTCAGACAGGGAAGGCCGGAAAAAATAATTATGGATTGGTGCCCGCTAAACAAAAACTGTGGCATAGAGTAGCAGTTAAAGTGCTGAGATTGTTGCATATAATACTATAATCTTTGAAATGTTCAAAAAAACACTGCGAAACATTATTACCTTTTACTGATTTTTCGGATTTATGATAGAAGATTGGAGATGATATTCAGCGCAAGCCTTCAACAAGATATACAAGTGTTATAAATCTGATTTTTGTTTCCAGCGCTTCACTTTAAATATGGATTATTAGTCATATAACAGTTTTAATTTTATAAAAATATTGTCCGGAACTTGGAATTTCATTTTTCTTCTATTACTTTCGTACACACATATTGATTATAAATATGCACACGGCTTTATATAAAGCACAATGTGCACCGCTTGTATTTGAAAATAGCATAATGGAACATTATAATGGGACACCACCGCCTACAGGCTGCAGATATTATTTTGTGGGCACACCAGTTGAGGTTGTACTTGATTACGTGAACTATAGAATAAACCCTGTAGTACCCCTAACCAATTACCTGGACTACAAGATATTTGCGGCATATGAAAATCTGTATCCATTTACCTTCAACGATGATGTGATTTGCTTAGAGTACAATCAATGGAATTCAGGGATACATGAAATGCAGTTTTATTATGACCACCTGAAGGCATTGGTATTGGCCAATAAACCAAACAACAAAGCTTTTGCTTCCAGCGAAATTCTAAGTCCGATTTCAAACTCATCACCCAACAGAGTAATATTTCACAAGCCATATATTTCCTACAAGACAAAAATTATGTCGTGCGAGGAAAGCAATCCCTATTTCCCAACAGAATAAGCTTACATGGGCTTTAAAACAAAAGGTTTTTAACCTTAAAAAGGGTAGATTTCTGGTTAATGCGAAAGTCTAGTTTCTTTGGAGTTCGATACTTAGATTAAAATTACCTTATCATTGGTTGATTAATCTGACTCCTTGTTAAACATTAATAAAGAAACATCATTTTCGATACAATGAAAAGAATACCAATTGTAATATTTCAGATGTTTCTAACTCTTGCTTTGCAAGCACAAGATACATTTGAGGTTTTTATTCCTTCAACATACAGAACCGGGACCACCATGGCGATTGATGATGGCAATGGGGGCATTATTGCACCAATGAATAAGTTGACAGGTAAAGATTACGGGCCAACTGACTATGTTTATGGCTATTTGCTCAATATTACTGCGGCAGGAGACACTATAAGCCACAGGTATTCTTTTCATGACACTACCTTTTTTCTCAATCGTTTACACCGCCTGACCAACGGGGGGTACATTCTTACCGGAGAATCTGTACCTCCCGGCTCAGCAGGCAAATGCCTGCTTATGGCAGGGCTTGATGATGATTTCAACCTGATGTGGGCCAAACACTACTCATATTCCTATATGAATAATAGGCTCATAGTCGAAAATATCTTTCAGATAGGAGACACCCTGATAATGCCGGTGGGGAGGTGTGAATTTCCCTGCGGTTCAACTTATCCAATGTTTTTAAAGACTGATTTGCAGGGAAATATCTTACTTGAAGTTTTCCACAATGATCCTTCGTTGGACAACTATTTCCGTTCTTTTATACTTAGTATCGACAAAAAAAGTATTTTTATGTTAGTAGATGCTTTTGTCGGTGGAGTTACTGGTTCTTCGTATAGCATATTCAACGAAAACTTTGAATATGTTACCACCTTGCCACTAGTGCCACAGGACAATTCATCATGGCGTTATTACACCACCTGGACACCAGATAGCATGATACTGATGTCTTATATTGCCCGAAGCCCAATAGTTATTACAGATTATGAAGATGTTTGGCTGGCAAAATATGATTCTGCTCTAAACCTGATTAATAAGGTTAGTTTTGGTTCACCGGATACACTTGATCATACTCCACTTAATGGTATTGGAGTAGGTTGTGTACATTCTGATACAATATTCTTTTCAGGTTTCAAGAATGCCACAGGCTGGCCACCTGCAATTAACCGGGTAAGTTGGATAATGGCAGGGCAGGTAGATGGCCAGCTTCAGCTCAGGTATCTGCATTACCTGGGGGGAGATGCATTTTATGAACCCAGATATATGCTTCCGCTTTCTGATGGTGGTTTTGTGATTCATGCCCCCAGGTTTAATCATGATACTGACTTGTACGACATGTACTTTATAAAACTAAACAGGGAAGGTTTAATTACTTCAAATAAACCCGGTCAGATTATCATCAACCGTGCTTTTATCTCTCCCAATCCAGCTAAGGAGTACCTCAAAGTAGAATGTATGCTGAAACAAGCTGAAGCCAGCGTATTGACCCTGTCCGGAGCAGAAATCTCTGCTTATAAACTGGAGCAGGGAACCACCAATTTACCAATACAAAATCTCAAGCCCGGTATGTATCTGTTAAAAATCAGTACTGTGGGCAAAGGAGTAATTGAAACGCACAAGTTTATTAAACAATAACAAACACTGCCATGAAAAAAACATTGACAATAATTGCAGCAGTTGCACTTGCAATTTATCTTAATCCTCAAGCTATAAAAGCACAAACATGCGCTACCTGCCCGGGAAACACTGTAACCGGTGCATCGGCCTCAGCGTTAGGGTCAAACAATACTGTATCCGGTACAAACTCTGCTGCCATAGGCAACAATAACAATATTAGCTCGTTTTCGTCGATAGTAATTGGCAGCTATAGTAATGTTTATACTGGAAACTCAACCATTATAGGGGGCGGTTCAACCATAAATAATGGTTGCTCAGAAAGCTATATTTTTGGAAATGGATCAGTAATTGGCAATAGCAATTGTATGTTAATTGGGCATCGGCTTCAATCTGCTGCCGGCAGTCAGATAATACTTGGATCCGGTCCGGGAGGAGGTTTTCTCACCAGCAACAAAATGCACAGTCTTGCAGTTGGATTTTTAAGCACTGTGCCAACGTTTTTTGTTGGAGAATCACCTTCAAGCATCAGAACCGGCAAAGTAAGCATCGGCAACACTACCGATCCACAGGCGAAACTGCATATAAGAGCCGATGCTGCCGAGGATGCCTCTTTGCTGCTCGAAGCCACAGGCACCAATAAAATAAGCAGTTTTATTATGGCCGGTGGTCAGGCTTACCTCGGTACTGCTTCAAATAATCATTCCCTGTCGTTTGTAACCGGTGGTACAAATACCCGCATGTTTATCAATGCAGCCAACGGCAACATAGGCATTGGCAGCGAAGAACCGGTGGCCCGCCTTCAGGTTAAAGACGGCGATATTTTTGTGGAAGATATCAACCGGGGGATTATCATGAAATCGCCCGATGGCAACTGCTGGCGGGGTGTACTCAATAATTCGGGGCAACTTGAATTTACACTACTACCCGACTGTAATATGGTTACCGGATCGTCTGTAAAACAAGATGTTAATCCAGGTGTTGTGGTCAGGCCCAACCCCGCATCAGGGTTTCTGATGGTTGATATCTCAGCAGCCGGTGAGCATAGGTTTACTGCTTATAAACTGCTTGACTCGGCAGGTAAAGAAGTAATATCGGGCAAAATAGAGCAATTATCAACCCGGATAGAGATGGGCAGTGTCAAAAACGGAATCTATTTCCTGCATTTGAGCGGCGAAAACAGTTTCTGGTCAGAGAAGGTAATTATCAGGCAATAAGGCCTGATGGGTTTATATTGTAAGCGTCCGGCAAAATGCATCTTTCCTAAAATAAGCATGCAATTGATCTTTGCAGAAAAAAGCTATGACAAAGAAAGGGAAGGCAAGTATAATGCAGGATATGATAGCCAGGTTGCATGAAAGCGGGCAGAGCCGGGGGCTTCAGCCCAAAAGTTGGCAAATGTTTGTGCAAGGTCCGGCATAAGTAATACCTGAAGCCCGAAAGTCCTCCTGTTTTGGCTTCTCCCGGCTTTCGGCTAAAGCCGGTTGGTTCGGGCATCTGCATTTCTCCCGGGGTGAAGCCCGGCGTAAGGCAAACTTCATTTTCTGACTGCTCATCGGAAATCTGATGCCTGGATCCGGCCTTCGGCTCAACCAATGCAATTTATGATGTCCATTTCGCAGTTTCTGAAGATTCTCAATTCCGGTTAATAACCCCCGGCTTGAGCCGGGGGTTATCAGGCGTTAACAAAATGGGGGCTTTAGCCCAAAAGTTGGCAAAAGGTAGGCAAGCATAAGTCAAAACAGGCAAGCCCGGATATCTCCCTGGCCAGGCTTCTTCAGGCTTTTCGGCTAAAGCCGGTTAGTTTGGGGGCTTGCTTTTACTCCGGGCTTCAGCCCGGAGTAAAGCAAGCAGGATCACATTCCTTTGCATCAGAATTCTAACGTCCGAATCAGGAATTAAGGCCAACCAACGCAATCACAAGGAGATTGAATTAGTCACTTAAGGGAATTTGCTTTTCTTCTTTCTATAACGCATCAGATAACGAATTAACCCTCAATTTCACGGCATTAATAAAATGAATTGCTTATTTGCTTTGGAAATCAGATTTTTTTGTACTTTTGCAATCCGTTTTAAAAACACCATGAATTAATAATTAAACCTAACGCAGATGTTGAAAAACTATGAAACCGTTTTCATTATGACTCCCGTTTTGTCTGATGAACAGATGAAGGAAGCGGTTGGAAAATTTCAGAAATTGCTGAAAGACAAGGGGGCTGAGATAGTCCACGAAGATCACTGGGGCTTGCGCAAGCTGGCTTATCCTATTCAGAAGAAGACTTCGGGATTTTATCATTTAATTGAATTCAAATCCGAGGGTAGCCTTATCGGAGATCTTGAAGTTGCTTTTAAACGTGATGAGCGGATCCTCCGTTTCCTCACTGTAGCGCTCGACAAGCACGCCGTTGCCTACAACGAGAAAAAGCGTTTAAACAAAGCAGCCGCAGTTGCTGAAACAAATCCGGAAGCCTGATCAGGTTAAATTATAAATTCATTGAACAATGGCAAATCAACCAAATTCAGAAATAAAATATCTTACACCGATCGCGGTCGATGTTAAGAAAAAGAAATACTGCCGCTTTAAAAAGAGCGGGATCAAGTATATCGATTACAAGGATGCCGACTTCCTTATGAAATTCGTGAATGAGCAGGGTAAGATCCTTCCCCGCCGCATCACCGGTACATCAACCAAATACCAGCGCAAGGTCGCGCAGGCGGTTAAAAGGGCCCGTCATATTGCCCTGATGCCTTACGTGGCTGATCTTTTAAAGTAAAGGAGGGAACATACCATGGAAGTTATTCTCAAGAAAGACATCCCCAATCTGGGCTATGCAACTGATATCGTGAAGGTTCGCGATGGCTACGGACGCAATTACCTTATTCCGCAGGGCTTTGCAATGCCGGCTACCGAAGCCAACAAGAAAATGAATGCCGAAACCCTGAAGCAGAAAGCTTTTAAGGAAGAGAAAGTCCGTAAGGAAGCCGAAGCAATGGTTAAACTGCTCGAGAACGTAAAAGTTAAAATCGGTGCCAAGGTTGCTTCAACCGGTAAGATTTTTGGTTCCGTCAATGCACTGCAGATTGCGGAAGCGCTGAAAGAGCAGTTCAATTACGATATTGACCGCAAGAAGATTCACCTTGATGGCGATTCCGTTAAGGAAGTCGGTGAATACAAGGCCAAAGTTATGCTGCACAAAGGCGTGAGCGTAATGGTGAACTTTGAGGTTTTCGCTGAATAGGCTATACCAGGATTTTTTGTAACTTTAATCCCGGCCAAAAAGCCGGGATTTTTTCATTAGGATGCTGAGTAAAAACCAATTAAAACTGATCAATTCCCTGCGTCTGTCAAAAAACCGGCAGGAGGAGGGGCTTTTTGTCGCCGAAGGGGTTAAGCTGGTGGATGAGTTATTATCCAGTGATTTTGCGGTTGAAAAGATTTTTGCCACTGCCGGCTGGATAAGCGGAAGTCATATCCCAAAACATCGTTACCTGGTTGATATTGTTGAAATAAGCCAGCAGGAACTCGAAAAAATAAGTGTACTGAATACCCCGAATCAGGTACTTGCCATTGCCCGGATTCCGGAAACCCACGCTGCTGGTGATCTTTCGGGTGAATGGGTGCTGGCGCTTGACCAGATCAGGGATCCCGGTAACCTGGGGACAATCATCCGCACAGCCGATTGGTTCGGGATTGACCGCATTGTTGCCGCACCGGGCAGCGTCGATATCTGGAATCCAAAGGTTGTTCAGGCAAGTATGGGTTCCGTTTTCCGGATGCCATTCCATTATGTTGATCTTCAGAAATTTTTGAATACCCATGCTTCGCAAGTGCCGGTTTACGGTACCCTGCTCGAAGGGGAAGATGTAACTACTGTCCGGTTCAAAACAGGTGGAATAGTAGTAATAGGTAACGAATCGCACGGAATTTCGGAAGAGATCATCCCCCTGATCACCGGACGGATTACCATTCCGGGGGCATTAAAAGGACCCAAAGGCCGCGCTGAATCGCTGAACGCCTCCATCGCTGCCGCGCTGATCTGTTATGAGATCAGGCGTCAACATCCTTTGGGATAGACAAAAATTACCGGCTGATAACAACATTAAGCGGAAGCTGCTGTTATATTGCCTGAGTGCTGATGCTGAATTCTCCGGGCTGTTAAGGCCTGGTCTTCAATGTAAAATGAATTTAATTTTTCTGATCAATGATACTGAAAGTCGTTCTGCTTGCCACTGCAATCATCGGATTATCCATTGCCGGTATAGCCATAAAAATGTTTGTGAAAAAGGGAGGGGAGTTTAAGAAATCCTGCTCAAGCGTTGACCCCAATACAGGTCAGCGGTTGGGATGCACCTGCGGGAACAGCGAAGGAAGCTCCTGCGAAAATAAAACTGCCTGATTTACTCGGCGTTATTATCTTCAAACAGTTTTTCGAGTCCCGGGCTGGTCCAGTGCTGGTTGGTGCCTTGCGCGTCGCTGAAGATGAAATGCGCTTCCAGGCCAGGATGCTTACTGAGAAAATCCCTTGACTTTTCAACACCCATCACCATAAATGCCGTTGCGAAGGCATCGGCGGAGATGCAGTCATCCGCAAGTACCGAAACACTCAGCAGTGAATGCGTAACGGGATAGCCCGTTTTCGGGTCGATGGTATGAGAGTATTTCACGCCATCTTTCACGAAATATCTCCGGTAGTTTCCTGAGGAAGCCAGCGCTTTATCTTTCAGTTTTACCACCGCGTCAACGGTGCGGGTTTCATCGCCTTCGCCGGCGGGTTTCTCGATGCCGACCCGCCATAATTTACCGCCTGGCTTCGCTCCCCTGGCAAGCACCTCGCCGCCCACATCGATCAGATAGTTTTTTATACCTTCTGTTTCAAGCATTTTTCCGATCAGGTCGGCTGAGTAGCCCTGCGCGATGGCATTATAATCGATCATAATGGCCGGGTCTGCCTTGATAAGCCGGCCGTTCTCCAAAGAGATATTTCTGTAGTTCACCAGGGGAAGAATACTGTCAACCTGTTCCTGGCTGAGTTTCACGGCATCGGTAAATCCGAAGCCCCAGGCATTGGTCAGCGGCATGGTGGTGATGTCGAATGCACCATCTGTCATTTCAGAGACTTCCTGCGCCTTGTTGAAAACATAAGTGAAGGCATCGTCGGCGACAGCTGTTGAATCATTATTGTTGAACCTTGAAATAACCGATTCCTTGAGATAAACCGATGCAGACATGTCGAATGCCCTGAAAAAACTGTCGATGGCGGGCTGGAAGTTCCTTCCTTCCTCATCGTAATAGGTGATGGCATAATAGGTGCCCTGGGCCATCCCGTTAAGTTTAACTTCCTTGAGATTGTGCATTCTTCCGCATGAGGCCATTACAACTGACATTGCAATCAGGCTCCAAAATCCGGTTTTTGTCATCTGGGTTTGTTTTGGTTGTGCGAAATTAGGAAAATTATCCCGGTTGTCACAAAAAAAAGCCCTGAAACGGGTTCAGGGCTTTCGAAGAGGCAGGAGTCTGTTATCCTCCGAAATCGTCGAAGGCTATGTTTTCCTTTGGCACGCCGAGGTTATCAAGCATTTTAAATACAGCCGAGTTCATCATGGGCGGGCCGCAGAGGTAGAATTCAATCTCCTCAGGTTCAGGATGTTTGCTGAGATAATTGTCGAGTACTACCTGATGGATAAATCCGGTATATCCGTTCCAGTTGTCTTCCGGCAAAGGTTCCGAAAGGGCGATGTTGAACTTGAAATTCGGAAAATCCTTTTCAATCGCCTTGAATTCATCATCATAGAAGACTTCGCGCAACGAGCGTGCTCCATACCAATAGGTCACTTTCCTGTTTGTTTTTTCGGTGTGGAACATATGGAAAATCTGGCTTCTGAGCGGGGCCATACCTGCACCTCCGCCGATGTAAAGCATCTCCTTGTCGGTGTGCTTGATGTGGAATTCACCATAAGGGCCGGAAACCATTACTTTGTCGCCCGGTTTGCGGGAGAAGATGTAGGATGAACAGATTCCGGGGTTGACGTTCATAAACTGATTTTTGGCCCTGTCCCAGGGTGGGGTGGCAATACGGATGTTAAGCATCACAATGTTCCCCTCGGCCGGGTGGTTGGCCATGGAGTATGCCCTGAAAATAGGTTCTGGATTTTTCATTTTAAGATCCCATATTTTCAGTTTATCCCAGTCTTCGCGGAATTTATCCTCAACGATGATATCCTTGAAATCGACCTCACACTTGGGTACGTCAATCTGGATGTAACCTCCTGACTGAAAATCGAGGGTTTCGCCTTCAGGCAGCCTGACAACGAATTCTTTGATGAAAGTAGCTACATTGCGGTTGCTGACCACTTCGCATTCCCATTTTTTAATTCCGAAGATTTCTTTGGGGATACCGATTTTCAGGTCGCCGCGCACCTTCACCTGACAGCCGAGCCTCCAGTTGTTTTGTTGCTCTTTGCGGGTAAAATAGCCCTTTTCGGTTGGCAGGATATCGCCGGCGCCTTCAAATACCTGGCATTTACACATGGCGCAGGTTCCGCCGCCCCCACACGCTGACGGCAAAAAGATTTTCTGTGCCGAGAGGGTACTCAGCAGTGATGATCCCGGATCTGCTTCGATCTCGGTTTCATCATTGATGGTAATTTTTACTTTTCCCGGAGGTGTGAGTTTTGCACGTACATAAAGCAGCACACCGACCAGAAGCAGGATTATGGTGAGGAAAACCACAATGCTTATCAATACAATAATTCCGGTTCCCATGGCAGTATTTTTCTCTGTTTAATAAAATTTTCCTGATTAATCTTAGAGTTTGATGCCCATAAAGCTCATAAAGGCAATGCCCATCAAACCTGTGATGATAAAGGTAATGCCCAGGCCCCTGAGTGGCTTGGGTACATTGGAATACCGTATTTTTTCCCGGATAGCTGCAATGGCCACGATGGCAAGAAACCAGCCGATTCCGCTTCCGAGTCCGAATGCCGTGGCTTCGGCGATGGATCCGTAATCCCGCTCCTGCATAAAGAGTGAGCCTCCGAGTATGGCGCAGTTTACAGCGATAAGCGGCAGAAAGATACCGAGTGACGCATAAAGGGTAGGGGAGAACTTCTCGATTACCATCTCTACCAGCTGAACCATTGAGGCGATTACCGCGATGAACATGATGAAACTGAGAAAGCTGAGGTCGACATTGGCAAACTCGCCGCCCAGCCACGAAAGGGCTCCCTTTCGGAGAAGATAGTTGTTGATCAGGTAATCGACCGGCACGGTGATGCCCAGTACAAAGATTACTGCAATCCCCAGTCCGACAGAAGTTTTTACCGTTTTTGATACAGCCAGGTATGAGCACATCCCCAGGAAGTATGCAAAAATCATGTTGTCAATAAAAATTGACTTTACAAATATATTTATCAGATTTTCCATAATCAGTCTGTGTATTGGGTGATTGACTAATTTTCTTCCTGCAGGTCAGGGTTTTTTGCGCGCTGTACCCAGATAATAATACCGACTACGATGAGGGCCATAGGAGGTAAGATCATCAGGCCATTGTTGACATATCCGAGCTCATAAAAAGCCTTCGGCATTACATGATAACCCCAGATGGTACCCGAACCCAGCAATTCGCGGAAGAAAGCCACGATGATCAGAATAATTCCATATCCTACGCCATTTCCCACGCCATCCACAAAGGAAGGCCAGGGTTTGTTGGCCATGGCAAATGCTTCGAGGCGTCCCATAATGATGCAGTTTGTGATGATGAGCCCTACGAACACGGAAAGCTGTTTGCTGACATCATAAACATAAGCCTTGAGTATCTGGTCGACCAGAATTACCAGCGCCGCGATTACAGTCAGCTGAACAATAATCCTGATTCTTGGCGGAATGGTGTTGCGCAGCAACGAAATGGACAGGTTTGAAATGGCTGTGACCGCTGTAACTGAAAGCGCCATCACAAATGCAGGTTCAAGCTTAACCGTAACAGCAAGTGCTGAACAGATGCCAAGTACCTGTACGGTGATGGGGTTATCTTTATTGAGCGGGCCCAGCAGCAACTTCTTGATTTTAGCTGAGAACATGGGTTCTCTCTCAGTTTTCGCAGTACTCATAAGGCTTTCTGATTTTTAAAATAGGTAACGTAATTTTCGAGGCAACTATTAAGCATGTCCGATACACCATTGCTGGTGATCGTTCCTCCGGAGATTGCATCCACACCATGGGCGGGATCGATGCTTGAATTTGCAACGCCTCCCTTCACCACCTTTATGGAAGTGAAGTTGCCATTGGCATCGAACAGGGTTTTTGCCGGGAATTGGGCAGTAAAGATGTCTGTGGCGATTTCAGCACCGAGGCCGGGCGTCTCTCCTTTATGCCCGAAAGTGACACCCTCAACTGTATTAAAGTCGCTCTTTAATGCGATATTGCCCCAGATTGGCCCCCAGAGTCCGACTCCATAGAGAGGTATGATGTAGAGGTCTTCAGTGCCCTTGCGGCAGACAAACAAAGGGAAAACCGGCTCCTGGGCCTGTTTGCCTTCGGCGATCTGCTGTTTTGCCTTCAACTCTGATTTCAGGTCCACCAGGAATGCCCTGCGGTCGCCTTTTTCAAATTTTCCGCCGGCATAAACGCCTACCTCTTCTCCTGCAGCATTGATTACAATCTCTTTGACAATGTGCTTATCATAAAGTTGTTCGGCATCCGCAGTGGTTGACGCTATGTGGGCTGAGCGCAGAATATCCTGAATCTTCTCGATCTTGACATTCCTTTCCTGCGCCGGTTGCAGCAGAATAGCGGCAGCCGAAAGCAAAGCTGCTACCAGGATGACCATGATAGAAGCGTATCTGAATATATAACCGTTACTGTACATGATTACGATGTGTTTTAAATTGGATTGATGTTCAGGCTTTGACAGGCTTCATCCGTTTGAGCCTGCGCTTAATGTTCGCTTCAACGACATAATGGTCAATCAGCGGAGCGAATACATTCATAAGCAGGATGGCCAGCATCATGCCTTCGGGATAAGCCGGGTTAAGTACACGGATAAGCACGGCCATCACACCGATCAGGAAACCGTAAATGATTTTGCCCTTGTTGGTCTGGGATGCGGTGACCGGGTCGGTGGCCATAAACACCATTCCGAAAGCAAAACCACCCATCACGAGGTGATAGTAAAACGGCACATCCAGCATATAGGAATTAGTCCCGACAAGGTTAAAGAGTCCGCCCATAAAGATACCTCCCAAGGCAACTGAAACCATAATTCTAATACTTCCTACTCCGGTAAACACCAGAATTGCGGCACCAATCAGAATGGCAAGTGCGGAAGTTTCCCCGATGGAGCCCGGAATGGTCCCCATAAACATTTCCATAAAGCTATGTGTAAAATTAACCGTTTCAGCGCCGATTCCTGCAGCAGCTTCAGCCAGCGGAGTGGCGCCTGAGAAAGCATCGGCTTTTTCAGCAATCCACACTTTATCGCCCGAGATCTGGGCAGGGTAAGCAAAAAACAGAAATGCACGCGCGGTAAGGGCCGGGTTAAGGATGTTCATGCCTGTTCCCCCGAAAACTTCTTTACCGATGATAACGGCAAAGGCTGTGGCGAGAGAAACCATCCAAAGGGGAATATCCGGAGGAACTACCAGCGGAATAAGCATTCCCGAAACCAGGAATCCTTCGTTCACCTCGTGATGCCTGATCTGCGCGAATGCAAATTCAATGGCAAGCCCGGTAACATAGGAAACAACGATGATGGGTAAAACTTTCCAGAGGCCGTAAAGAACTTTATCCCAGAATGCAACGGTTTCGCCATGTGAAAGAAAATGCTGATGTCCAACATTCCAGATGCCGAAAAGCAGGGCCGGAATCAAAGCGATGACCACGAGGCTCATAGTACGCTTCATATCTATGCTGTCGCGGATATGACTGCCATGTGAAGTTGTTTTGTCGGGGACAAAGAGGAAGGTTTCGAAAGCATCAAAGGTTGAGTGAAGCTTCTCGAACTTTCCGCCCTTCTGAAACTGGGGCTTGATTTTGTCCAGTTGTTTTCTGAGCGCTTTCATTCAGTAACGTATTGATTTTTAATTTTGTGTTTGTTTCGTGTCATTGAATCTCCTGCTTAGCTCATCTCCTTGCGCATGATTTCAAGGCCTTTCCGGATGATGGTCTGTATCTCGGTTTTCGAAGTGTCCATAAATTCGCACAAAGCAAAGTCTTCCGGTTCAACTTCATAAATCCCAAGGTTTTCCATCAGGTCAATGTCTTCGGTAAGTATGGCTTTGATCAGCTGAAGCGGATAAATATCCATGGGAAGTACTTTTTCGAACTGACCAGTCATTACATAGGCACGTTCGCCACCGTGCAGATTGGTATCCAGTCGGTATTCCTTTGAGGGATTTATCCAGGAGAAAAATGCCCTTGAGGTGCTGAATTTTCCGAAACCGGGAAGTGCCCAACCCAGGAATTCATGATAATTGCCTTCAGGAATCACCGTGACCATGGAATCATAGAATCCCAGGAAATTATCAGGCCTGATCTGCTTGCCGGTGAGTACATTTCCAGATATAAACCTTACGTTTTCACCATTCACATTGTCTTTGACCATCGTGCTGATGGAAGCGCCCCGCCTGGTTTTGTAGTACTGCGGGCGGGAAGCTTCCGACCCTGCCAGCGCGGCAATTGTTGTTGAATCATAAATACCTTCCCTGAAAAGGCGCCCGATGGTAATCACATCCTGAACGCCGGCAAACCATACAACATCGCCCTTGTTGATGGGATCAATGTGATGAATCTGAATTCCTATATTGCCTGCGGGGTGCGGGCCTGAAAAAATATTGATGGTTACATTGCGCGCTCCGAGGAATTCTTTTGCCTTTGTCTCCTTGCTGACATTCAGGTTAACCTTGCCATCGCTCAGCTTCGAAAGCACGTCGAGGCCTGTCTGAAAATACTCTCCCTGGCCGTTTACGACGAAATCGTAATCAGGCGCGAGCGGGGCTGTGTCGAACGCGGAGATATGCACCGCTTTGGGGGTGTGCTCCGGATTGGCTATCACGGCATACGGCCGCTGACGGATGACGGTCCAGACGCCGCTTTGAAGCAGTTTTTCAGCAATCTCCTGTTTGGTGAGGGAAGCGGGATCTGCCTTTCCGAAATCGATGGCTTCGAATTTCCCGTCCGATTCAATCCGGACTTCAAGCAGCAAACGCTTGTCCCCACGTTTAATCTCTGTGATCGTCCCGCTGACAGGTGAGGTAAAAACAATATTCTCCCGGTACTTATCAATAAACAGCGGGGAACCGGCTTTTACTAAATCTCCTTCCTTGACCTGCAAACGCGGAAAAACACCTGTAAAGTCGGTCGGCTTGATGGCAAACTGCTGTGAAGATAATCCGGTAATCTTTTTTTCGGCTGAACCTTTTAGCCTGATGTTTAGCCCTTTGGTAAGTTTAATGGTCTTCGGCATAATGTTGGAAATTTCAGACTGTCGCTTAAAAAGCGGCAAAGGTATTGATTAAGTTAGATATTTGCTTTTGTCATTGGGGCTTTTTTTTTGCACTGCCCATTTTCTTAGCAAAGCTACAGAATAATTCAGGTTTAATCAAAACTGACCCGGCCTGTTTACGTTATTCCGGTACGAAAACTGCTGCGAATCATCCCGAAGTTTGAATCTATTGTTAATTTTGTAACAAATCAATTCTCAAACAACTTATGAATAGCATTGTTCAACCGGTAGTGGCTAAATTCATTGTTTTTCTTTATTTCATTTGTATACCGGCTGCTACTTATGCGCAGGCAGGCGAAAAGCAATCAGGAAAAAGCAGCAAAAGGGTAAAGGAAGCTGAAGTTAAACAGTCGAAGGGCAACGACAGTTACTTCGATTCCGGATTTTTAAGGTATGAGGATTTTATTTACCGCGAGTCACTCAGAACGGTACTCTTTCACCGGGAAGGCTGGGAGTTGACTCCCCCATTGATACTTTATAATTCTGATGAAAGGCTGTTACTTTCTTTTGATGATCTGGATGCTGACTATAAAGTCTGGCAATATACGGTAATTCATTGCGATGCTGTCTGGAAGCCGACCGACTTGTGGCAGAATGAGTATATCGAGGGGTTTACCGAAGATTATATCCGCGATTATAAATATTCATACAACACCCTTCAGGCATTCACCCATTACAAACTGACAATTCCTAATGACAACTTCAGGTTTACCTTGCCCGGGAATTATATTCTGAAAGTATATCCGGAAGGTATGCCGGATCAGCCGGCCATTACCCGGCGGTTTATGGTGGTTGATCCGAAGGTGACCGTAAAAGCCCGGGTTAAGCGTTCCAGTGTGATTGACCAGTACTTTACGCATCAGGAAGTGCCGTTTTCAATCCTGAATCCAGCTTATCCGATGCCGGAGCCTTATCGAGACCTTAAGGTTGTTATACTGCAGAACAACCGTTGGGATAACGCTATCCGGGAGCTTGCCCCTATGATGCTTCGTGCGGATGAGCTTGATTATCAGTACACCGATGGCCGCAATTCATTTGAAGCCGGCAATGAATTCCGGTATTTTGATATCAAGAGCCTGCGTTATACCTCTGAACGGGTCAGGCAGGTGGAAAACCGCAATGATGGCTATCATGTCACCCTGTTGCCTGACGCGGCCCGCACATTCAAGCCTTATGTTACCTACTCCGATATTAACGGGCAGCGGCTTATCAAGACAGAAGATGCCCGCGACAGCGATATCGAGGCTGAATATGTTTGGGTGGATTTTTTCATTCCCTGGGACGCCCCTATGACTGACGGAGCGCCTTACATCATGGGTGCATTGACCGACTGGCAGTTCAGCGCGGCAGGCAACACCCCCGTGGACAAAAGCGGCCCCGGAAGGATGAGTTATAATTTTGCACGCCAGGGTTATGAGGCCAGACTTTACCTGAAACAGGGATATTACAACTATTTGTATGCATTTTTACCCAACGGGGAATCCAAGGCAGAGCTGGCCAGGCTGGAAGGCAGCCGGTATGAAACCCGCAACAGTTATACGATTCTGGTGTATTACCGTGAACAGGGCTCGCGTTTCGACAGGCTGATCGCGGCAGAGGTGATTGAGAATTAGGTGTACAACCGGGTGAATCCTGCTCTTCGGCCTGACGGCACCGGGCAATTATTCCTTTTTCCGCTCCGGTCTGTATGATCTATTATTTTTTCACGTAAGTTTGACCTCCCAAAAATCTATTGAGCCATCAGGATGGAGAATTTCATTGTATCAGCCCGCAAGTACCGGCCGGATTCCTTTGCAACGGTTATAGGTCAGGCCTCAATTACGAATACGCTGAAAAATGCGATCCGTAATCAGCAGATCGCCCAGGCTTTTCTTTTTACAGGGCCAAGAGGGGTTGGAAAGACCACCTGTGCCCGTATTCTGGCCAAGACGATCAACTGCCGGTCGTTGACCTCTGAAGGAGAGGCCTGTAATGAATGCGAATCATGCCTTTCGTTTAATAAGTCATCTTCTTTTAATATCTATGAACTGGATGCCGCATCCAACAATTCGGTGGATGATATCCGGAACCTTGTGGATCAGGTGCGCATACCGCCGCAATCGGGCAAATATAAGGTGTATATCATAGATGAGGTTCATATGCTGTCAACAGCGGCTTTCAATGCTTTTCTCAAAACCCTTGAAGAGCCGCCTGCTTATGCAAAGTTTATCCTGGCCACTACCGAGAAACACAAGATACTGCCTACCATTCTTTCCCGGTGCCAGATTTTCGATTTTCGCAGGATAGGCGTGGAAGATATCGCTCATCATCTTGCATGGGTTGCTGGAAATGAACATGTAAACGCTGACCCTGATGCGCTGCACATCATTGCGCAGAAGGCTGATGGCGGTTTACGCGACGCGCTTTCCATGTTTGACCAGTTGGTCAGTTTTGCCGGAGACAGGCTTACCTACAAACAGGTGATTGATAACCTGAATGTGCTTGATTATGATTATTATTTCAGGATTACAGATTTTATTCTTGAAGGAAATATAAGCCGGACATTGCTTACAGTGAATGAGATCATCGATAATGGTTTCGACGGGCAGCATTTTATCACCGGACTGGGACAGCATCTTCGGAATCTACTGGTCAGCAGGGATGAAGAAACCGTTGGGTTGCTTGAAACCAGCGCCAATATCCGTAACCTTTACCTGAGGCAGTCAACGGCCTGTCGACCTGATTTCCTGCTGAAGGCGCTTGATCTGAGTAATAATTGTGACCTCAGTTATAAAACCAGTAACAATAAGCGCCTGCATCTCGAAATTGCCCTGATGCAACTCTGTAACCTGGCTTTACAAATTCAGCCAACCGCGAATCCCCCGGGAGCTGCAGCGCTTGCTGTGCCCAAAGCACCTGCTTCCGCAACAATGCCGGTTGAGACAAGTCCCAAGGCTCAGGAACAGCCTCCGGTGATGACAATGCCTGATCCCGGGCAGGGTGTTCTGACTCCCCCGGTCACCAAGGCGGCTGAGCCCCTTTCTGCATACCCTGCAAAAACTGTCGCACCTGCTAGTAAGGAGCCCGTGGCCGGAGTTAAAACCTATACCGGAGTTAATATCGGTAGTCTGATGAAGCCTGGTTCAGGATCTGCTGATCCGGCTGAAGAGAATGCGCTGGCTGAAGAACCGGAAGTGCTCCCTCCTGACCGGGAACCGTTTACCCAGAACGACCTTGAACTTGTATGGAGACCAATGGCAGAAGCCATTGCAAAGGACTCACCGAACCTGCTCAATACCCTTACCTGCCGCATTCCTGTGCTTGCCGATGACTTTAAAGTGATCGTTACGGTTGATAACAAAATTCAGGATAGCGAAATTTTCGGGAAAAGGGCCGAAATATTGGGTTACCTGCGTAAAGAACTTAAAAACTGGGGCATACAGATAGAGACTCATGTGACTGACCGGCCGGTTGAATCGCGCAAGCCATATACCGATCAGGAAAAATTCAATTCAATGGCTGAACGAAACCCGGCCATCAGAACATTGAAGGATCAGTTGAACCTTGATATTGAAATGTAAGCTGATTGATGCATAAGCAATGCGCAATCGTTGGGCGTTTCCCGGTGATATAAGAAAGCATCGTGACTTTTGCCGGAAAGGCGGAATGAGTTACTTTTCTCCGGTACGCCACAACTTCTTAAAGCACATCACTTTACGTGTTTGATATAATTTTTTAGTGCCATTTAATTCATTATTTTCATGAAGTTTATCATCAGTGGTTATTTTGATGCGGGATTTTCTATCGGAATTGATGATTTTCCTTTTGCCGATCCTGTGGTGATTGCCTCGCTGAACAGACAATCTGATTTCAGTGTGAAATACAATAAACCTGCTGATCAGTATGCTTTTGCAGAGGAGCTAACCAAGGCGGAATACGCATACTCCGATGCCGAAGGACATATCGGACTGAGTGTTCCGATAGGGGCGGGACTTGAAATCGATCTGCGTGGAAGCGCCCTGTTGAAACATTTGCATGAAGAAGCCCTGCAGGCTGCCGCTGACCCGAAATTTATGGGGTCTTATTACGCTGATCCGCCCCCAGGTATTGTTGATATCATCCGCAGTTTTCAGGCTGAAGCCGGTTTCCTGAAGGCGGTTGTTAATCTCTATGGCCTGGGCATTGGCTATCTGTATATTGAATCAGCCGAACTCAGCAAGGAACTTGAGAACTATGCACTGTGGATTTACCGCTGTTACGAATATGCTACGTATGGTACATACAGCAGCGGTGAATTCAGAAACGGTTTCCGGAAATCGGTCGCTGAAATATATGCATCCTTCAGTAAGCGTGATGGCATTGAGCAGATTACACGCCGCCGGATACCCTGCGATTTTTTTCCGGGTTACCAGGTGGTGCTCATGTGTACCAAACCGGGTGACGTTACCTGTGCCGAAAAAGTGCTTGATGGCTATGATGAATTTACCCCTATTCGCATGGATGATGGGAATATTCAACTTGGGTGGGCTGCGGCCATCGTTGAACCTGTAAATGAGGATTATGTAACCAGGATTCTGTTCCTGCTGAAAATGGCTCAGGTGTATTATGGTATTTGCGATGGATTTGAGCGCCTGTTTTCCTACCATATTTCTCAATCCGTAAGGGAAAACCTGAGCGGGGATGCGTCACTTTATGACGCGGTATCGCTGAACAGGCTTCGCACCATTGCCCATACCGTGGCCGAGTATACCCGTTTCGGCGCGCTTACCCAAAATATTTCCGATCTTAAGCTATTGAATACTTTTGATCAACTGGGCGGTCTCTCCCGGAAAATTGAACACATGGCTTCCGCCTGCGAGATTTTTACCAACATCCAGAATGAAGTGCTTGAACAGAAGCAGGCCAGCCGCGACAAGCGTCTGAATGTTTATGCGATGGCGCTTACAGCCCTTACCATCGTCAGCGTATTGGCTGATATGATGAGCATCAATGAAGCGATTCAGGGAGATAGATGGACGTTGCTGATTAAACTGGCCGCTATCCTTGGCCTTATTATTCTGGTTATTTATATGACTTTTGAAGGGCGGTTCAGGAAACTGAAAAGCCAAAAGTCGTAACTCTGAAGAAAGTTCCGTAAGAACTTTCATGATTCCGGGCCGCCCGTTCCGGATAATTGGTAAGTGTGGTTTTGTCAGGTATAATAATTTCGCCAGCCATGGAGGCCTCTGATGAAACCGATGATTAGCATGCTATCAGAATAGAGGGATACGGAACAGTATGTTCGAAAAAACGATCATCAACACCAGTGCCAGCGGATAAACGGCTGCATAGGCCACCTGCGCGATGCCGCTGTCGGACTGGGTGTTGATCGCGGCCAGGCCCGGAGTGCTGGTCATACCTCCCGTGATGACACCCATAAGGGTGAGGAAGTTCATTTTTAAGACATATTTTCCGACAATAAGCGCGATGACCAGCGGGACAATGGTAATGGCAGCCCCGGCCGCAATAAGCCCAGCCCCGTAACTATGAAAAGTTTCTCCGATATGGCCGCCTGCCTCACAGCCGACCGTGGCAAGAAACATCAGCAATCCGAGTTCCCTGAAAAGCTGGTTGGCATTGCTTGACATAGACCAGATTATGGGCCCTGTTTTGCCTATTCCGCTCAAAATCAGTGCGGCAGACAGGACGCCTCCGGTGATGCCGAGGCTGAAATCGAACAGCCCGAAAACAGGAACGTTAATCATTCCGATCAGAATGCCTATGACGATGCCAAGGGTAATCGGAAGAAAGTCGGTCTCGGAAAGCCGTTTGTCGTCATTTCCCAGCAGTTTTACCACCTGTTGCATACTGTCGCGGCTGGCAGCAATCATCAGACGGTCGCCGAACCGCAGCATGGTATAATGCATTGGCCTTAGCTCTATGCCACTTCTGCGTATTCTTACCACGGTGGCATCGTAATTCGCCCCAAGGTTAAGTTTCTGAAGGGGTTTGTTCACGACCTGCTTGCTGGTGACCAGTACCCATTTCACATCGTGGCCTTTGTCCAGCGGAATATCTTCATCGGTTTGAGGCCCGACCAGTAACTTGACTTTCTCAAGGTCTTCTGCGGTTCCGAGTGCCCTGATAATATCGCCTTTTTTCAGAATGGTATCCCTTGAAGGTGTTGTGGTATGATCTCCGTGTTTTACGCGTGAAATAACGCAGTTGGTCACTGTTCTGAACTTGAGTTCAATCAGTGATTTTCCGTCAATATTCGGGTTTTCTACCCTGAAATTGCCGGGAATAAATTCAGGATAACTCTGTTTCAGGCTCAGGTTAAAATCTTCCTCACTCTTACTGAAATTAATCTTCAGGATCTTCGGGATCAAACTCACGAAAAGCACAACACCGATTACACCGAAAGGATAGGCAATGCCATAGCCGATGGAGGCCAGCGGCGATTTGCTCACTTCCACGGCAGCGGCCAGGCCTGGTGTGCTGGTCATGGCTCCGTTGAAAAGCCCGATGGCCAGTGCCTTATCTATATCCATGATGCTGCTGAGCAGCCATGTAATAACAGCTCCGCTGATAATGATGATGCCTGCAATGATGAAAAGCTGCTTTCCGTACTGCCTGAAACTGCGGAAAAATCCAGGTCCCGATTGTATGCCGATGGTAAATATGAAAAGTAGCAATCCGATATGCTGGTATTCCGAAGGTAGCCTGAACCCGAAGTGACCAAGCAGCATCGCGATAAAAATAACAGCCGAGATATCAAGTGAAAAACCCCTGATGCGGGCCTTCCCGGCAATCAAGCCCAGGCTGATAATAAGAAAAAGCGCAAGGTAGCTTACTGATATAAGGGTATCCATAAAAGTTGTAAATCCGATGCAAAGTTAAGGAAGTCCGGTGAATCTCGATTTTACCGGATAAAGAAAACCGGAAACCAGTCTCTTTCAGATTATTCATAGTGAAAAGACGGATTACCGGGGTGTGTGAGGCGATGGACCAGCAAAATGGGGAAGATGACTTTCCGGAAAGGCTTTTGCTTTTGTGTCTCAGTACTTTCAGTTTCTGAATTCAAGCCTGTTGTTTTCCGAATCCAGCGTGATGTTTGCCTCTTTACTGACTTCTCCGCTAAGGATTTTTTTGGACAGGGCATTCATCACTTCCCGTTGTATAACTCTTTTGACAGGTCTTGCCCCGTACTGGGGGTCAAACCCCATAACTGCAATAAGTTGTACGGCATTGTCAGTGTATGTCAGGGTAATGTCATTTTTTTTCAGCACCTGCACAAGGTTGTTCAGCATCAATCTCACAACACCCGAAATTTCTTCTGCGGTCAGGGGCCTGAACATAATCAGTTCATCTATGCGGTTAAGGAATTCAGGGCGTATGGTTTTGCGAAGCAGTTCCATTACCTCTGCTTTTGTCTGTTCAAATACTTTTTCCCGGTTTTCTGCTTTCAGGTTTTCGGAACGCTCACTGATTATGTGCGAACCAAGATTGGAGGTCATGATGATGATGGTATTCCTGAAGTCAGCGGTTCTTCCTTTGTTGTCGGTGAGCCGGCCATCGTCGAGCACCTGAAGCAGGATATTGAAAACGTCAGGGTGTGCCTTTTCAATTTCATCGAGCAATACCACTGAATAGGGTTTACGCCTGACCTTTTCGGTAAGTTGCCCGCCTTCGTCGTAGCCAACATATCCCGGAGGAGCGCCGATCAGTCTGGAAACGGTATGCCGTTCCTGATACTCCGACATATCGATGCGGATCATTGCATTTTCGTCATTGAAAAGAAACCCGGCAAGCGCCCTTGCAAGCTCGGTTTTGCCCACACCCGTGGTGCCCAGGAAGATGAACGAGCCAACCGGTCTGCGGCTGTCCTGCAAGCCTGCCCGGCTGCGGCGTATGGCGTCAGCAATGGCTTCAATGGCCTCGTCCTGACCGATCACCCTTTTATGTAATTCATTTTCAAGGTGGAGAAGTTTCTCTCTTTCGCTCTGCAACATGCGGCTGACCGGTATGCCGGTCCACCGTGAAACGATTTCGGCAATTTCTTCGGAACCTACTTCTTCTTTGATCAGCGCTGCGTCAACCTGCAGCCCGGCAAGCTGATTTTTTAAATCTTCCAGTTTCAGTTCTGCTGCTTTAATCAATCCATACCTGATTTCAGCAACGCGTCCGTAGTCGCCGTCGCGTTCGGCTTTTTCAGCTTCAAAACGGTATTGTTCTATCGCTTGTTTTGTCTGTTGTATTCCATCAACAACCTGTTTCTCCGACTTCCAGCGACCGGCAATGGCATTGCGATCTTCGTTCAGATTGGCCAGTTCGGCAGCAATAATCTTTAGCCGTTGTTCGTCCCCTTCGCGTTTGATGGCTTCTCTTTCTATTTCCAGCTGCTTGATATGGCGTTCGACCTCATCCAATTCTTCCGGAACTGAGTTTATCTGCAGCCTGAGCCTTGCGGCTGCTTCATCAATCAGGTCGATGGCCTTGTCGGGAAGGAAACGGTCGCTGATATACCGCTGAGATAGTTCAACCGCACTGATGATGGCCTCGTCCTTAATCCTTACCTGGTGATGTGTTTCGTACCGTTCTTTCAATCCCCTCAGGATTGAAATGGCGCTTAAGGTGTCGGGTTCTTCAATCATTACAATCTGGAATCTGCGTTCCAGGGCTTTGTCCTTTTCGAAGTATTTCTGGTATTCATTCAGCGTGGTTGCGCCGATGGCGCGAAGTTCCCCGCGGGCCAGGGCCGGTTTAAGGATATTTGCGGCGTCCATTGCGCCTTCGCCTCCGCCTGCACCTATCAGGGTGTGAATCTCGTCGATAAACAGCACCACCTCGCCTTCAGATTCAATCACTTCCCTTACGACACTCTTGAGCCTTTCTTCAAATTCGCCTTTGTATTTTGCCCCGGCAATCAGCGCACCCATATCGAGTGAGAAAATTTGCTTCGATTTAAGATTTTCAGGTACGTCCCCGTTGATAATACGGTGCGCCAATCCTTCGGCGATCGCGGTCTTGCCGACGCCCGGTTCACCGATAAGAATGGGGTTGTTTTTGGTGCGGCGCGTCAGAATCTGCAGAACTCTTCTGATTTCTTCATCACGGCCGATCACCGGATCCAGTTTTCCGTTGCGGGCCAGATCGTTCAGATTTCGGGCATAGCGGTTAAGCGCATTGAAGGAATCTTCGGCTGAGGCCGAGTTTGCCGCTGAACCTTTGCGCAGCTCTTTAATGGCGGATTTTAGCTCTTTTTCATTTATCCCTGACTGTTTCAGCATGTCTGAAACCTGATCTCCCGTTGCAAGCAGTCCCAACAGCAGGTGTTCCAATGAAACATATTCATCACCCATGTCACGGGCTGCAGAAGATGCCTTCTGGAGCGCTTTTGAAGTTGAGTTGGCGAGGTACTGTTCCCCGCCGCTCACCTTTGGCATTCCCTGCATGATGGCTTCAAGGGTTTTGTCTGTAACGGCGGTATTCACCCCCAGTTTGCCAAACAGAAAGGGGAGTACGTGCTCATCAGCAATCAGCAGGCCTTTGAGCAGATGTACGGTTTCTATGGACTGATGCCCCCGTGAGGCGGCCAGATCCCGGGCCGATTGCAGCGCCTGCTGCGATTTTATGGTGAAGTTATTCAGATTCATAGTTTGACCTCCTTTTATGCTTTTTCAACAGGTAATGGTTTTGCAAATGTCTTGCCAGCCATGGAAATGCATACATATCTGTCAAAATGGCATATTTCAGCCTTTGCGGCAAGTCAAATTGGCGCAATTCTTTTTTTATTCGGGTAAACAAATCCCGCGAAAGCCTGTTACCTTTGTGCTTTCACATGATAACAGAATAATATCAATTTATGACAGCAAACAGATTAATGGATCCCATCGGAAGACTGATGGGTTTAAGGTACAAATCGCACCCGTGGCATGGGGTGGATATAGGCCCGGATGCACCTCAGGTACTCACCTGTTTTGTTGAAATGGTTACAACAGATACCGTTAAATATGAGGTTGACAAAATTTCGGGCTATCTGAAGATCGACCGGCCTCAGAAGTACTCAAACGTACTGCCGGCGCTGTATGGTTTTATTCCGCAAACCTTGTGCGCAAAGAAAATCGCTGATTATGCCGCGCAGAAATCAGGCAGAAAGGATATCATCGGCGACGGCGACCCGCTGGATATCTGTATTCTTGCCGAAAAGAGCATCTCTCACGGCGATATCCTGGTTCAGGCCATTCCCATCGGGGGATTCAGAATGCTTGACGGAAACCAGGCCGATGACAAAATTATTGCCGTTCTTAAGAATGATGCCGTTTACGGGGAGTATACCGATGTGGAGCAATTGCCCCCCCTGATTGTAACCCGTTTGAAGCACTATTTCCTGACCTATAAAGACCTTCCCGGCGAAGAGCGGGATTGTGAAATCACCCATACCTACAGTGCTGCAGAAGCCCATGAAGTAATTGAGGCGTCCATGGAGGATTACCGCCAGAAGTTTGAAAATCTGGATACGCTGCTTTCGGAAGTTTAGCCGTTGGAAGGCATGTTTCTTCCTGCCCTGCTTTACCTGGTTTATTAACTTTGCAGATGAAAAGCATCCTGTAATGACCCCTGAATCAAGCAAGCACACACTTGTACTTGGCGCTAGCCTGAATCCTGTGCGTTACTCAAATATTTGTATCAATGAGCTCGTGGATGGCGGATTCCCGGTGTCTGCGGTGGGACTCCGCAGCGGTATTGTTGCAGGGGTTAGTATATTGACCGGTTTTCCGGAATTAAACAACGTTCATACAGTAACACTCTATCTCGGACCAAAGAATCAGCCTCAGTATTATGAATATCTGATTAAACTGAAGCCCACCCGGATTATTTTTAATCCCGGCACCTGGAATCCTGAACTGGCAGCAATGGCCGGGAAACATGGAATCAGTACAGAGCAAAAGTGCACACTGATGATGATTTCAGGAGGATATTTCTGATAAAGGATTCATATTATACACGAAAACCGCAGTTTAAACGTTATCTGGCAGACAAAAGATTTTTCAGTAATTTAGCCTGCTGAAAACAGTTGCAGTAATTAAGCTTGTCTGTGGCTGATTCCGGAACCTAATTATTTTGATGAAGAGACTCATTTTATTCAGATCTTTACTCCTGACACTCGGCGCATTCCTTTTGTTCTCAGGTATTTCTGCGCTCGGCCAGGTTAATGAAACCCGGGTAACAGGAGGACTTTATTGTCCGAAGTCGCAGTTCGTTACGCCGGTAATGGTCACATCCATCGAAAATGTGGATTCTATTTCACTTACCCTGATATTCCCATCCCAAACGCTTACTTACCTGAGTTACCGGCAGGTTAATCCTTTGCTGCTGACTGGTTTTCCGACTGTCGAAGCTATTGGCCCGAGGGTTATTTTTACCTGGAAATCTGCTGCTCCGATAAGTATTACCAATGACAAATTACTGGAACTTATTTTTGAAACCGGCACGCAACCCGGTCCGCTTGAGTGGGATGAAGCCGTTTGTTACTTCAGGCAGGCAGATGGCGGTGAGTTAGTGTCAGCTTATTTTAGTGCAGAAATAACACTTTTCCCTTCGCTTTTTGCTGAAATTGAAGAGATTGATGCAACCTGTGCCGGAAAATGCGATGCCAATATTGCAGCATTTATAACCGGTGGTCTGAAGCCTTATCAATACCTCTGGAACGGAGAACCTGCGTTGTTCGACAGCATTAAGACCGGTGCATGCAGTGGTATTAATAACCTGAATATCACTGATGCCTATGGCTGTGTACTGGATACCAACTTCAGGGTATCCGAATTGCCTTCAACAAAGGTAGAAGTTCAGGTTACCCCTGATACGGTTTATATTCAGAATCCGGTTGTTACCTTCTCGTTCACGGAAGATCAGAATGTTGTGGAATGGTTGTGGGATTTTGGGGATGGAAGTGAAAAATCGCGTGAAAGGAATCCGTTGCATGTTTATTCTACAGCGGCCACGCCGGATCTTAAGTCCTACCAGGTGCAGCTTATTGTTGTCAACAGCCAGGGCTGCGATACGCTGATTATTTTTGAACTTCCCGTAAGTGAAGCCAAAATATTTATCCCGAATGTTTTTACGCCAAATGGCGACAACATCAATGATGTCTTTAAAATTGCCAAGGCCAATGACGGGGGCAGCAGCAGCGGCAGTGAGTACATCCCGCTCAATCTGGAATATATTCGTCTTGAACTGGTCGTGCTTGACCGCTGGGGCCGCAAGGTTTATGATAATGACAACTACAAAAACGACTGGGACGGCGGAAATCTTCCCGACGGAACATATTATTACAGGCTCAACACTTACGGTTATTTCCGGGATGAGACCTATAGAGGTGCAGTGACCATATTGCGTGGCGGCAGGAAATAATTTCAGTTTCCGCTGAAATCCATTTTTTTGATTTCTACGTGTTTTATGGCTGCCAGATCCTTCTCAAGCCTAAGCCACTCATTTTCGTCTCCGATAAGCTCTAGCAGGATAAGACCGCCCACTCCGGACTGACCTTCATCTTCTTCATGCAGTCCGAGCCGGGTCCGTATTGAACAACCGTAAGTCGTCAACACTTTCTGCACTTTTTCAGCAACTTCGACACGGTTGCTTACATTGATGCCAAGTATTCGCCTGTTCATGGTTTCGCTTTTTATAATTCAAACGACATCTTCTGCATTTCCACTCCGCCGATTTCCGAGATCTCAGTTTCAAATGCCTGCCATTCCTCAGCTTTGCCTGAAAGATGAAGAATAATGAATCCCATCCGGCTGCAGGTATTTTCACTCAGTTCATGAAAACCCAGTCTGGATTTAATCAGATATGCATATTTGCTTAATGTCAGCTGAAGTTTCCCTGCTTCTTTGATGCGGTCCCTGATAAGTAGTCCGATAATCCTTGTTTCTTTCATGCACGGATTTTTTGAAGTTTAAATCAGAAGTAAAGGTCCCGTTCACCTGACCGGACTCTCAGTAATCTGATTCTTAATTCGTTCATATTGACAGCGTCGGCATGTTGCTGAAGGTCGTCGAGGTTCTTTTCTATTACCTCCCATCCTTTCTTTTTGGTGTCAGCCGGCGCATAATCTTCGAGGTATTCGGCCAGGGTAAGCATTGCGTTGGGCGAACAGAAACGCTTGATAAACCCGGGAACCGAGAACTCCATAAAGTGTTCCCCGGTTCTTCCGCGGCGGTAGCATGCAGTGCAGAAGGAGGGGAGATAATCATTCTCGAACAATTCTTCAATGATCTCGTTGAGTGACCTGTTGTCATTAATCTGGAACTGTTCGCGGTTCAGGTCCTGTTCCTCGTTAACGGAATGCGAGTAGGAGCCAAGTTCAAGCTTTGTCCCTCCGTCAATCTGCGAAACCCCGAATTGAATGACCTCGTGCCGGAGTCTGGGATTTTCGCGTGCGGTCAGGATCATTCCGGTATAAGGAACTGCAAGCCGTAAAATGGCCACCAGCCTTGCGAAATCATCATCGTTAACGGTATAGTCGGTTCCAAGGTCAAGTTTTGAAGCATTCTGAATCCTTGGGAAAGAGATGGTATGGGGGCCCACGTGGTAGCAGGCTTCCAGGTGGTTGGTATGTCTTACCAGCCCAAGCACCTCGTAGCGCCAGTCATACAAACCAAAAAGTGCACCTATGCCTACATCGTCAATACCTGCTTCCTGGGCACGGTCAAGAGCTGTCAACCTGTATTCAAAGTTCCTTTTTTTGCCTCCCAGATGGTAGTTTTTATAGGCTTCGGGATGATAGGTCTCCTGAAAAATCTGGTAAGTGCCGATACCGGCCTCTTTCACTTTCCTGAACTCATCGATCTCAAGCGGAGCGGCATTGATATTAACCCTGCGGATCTCTCCCGGGCCTTTTTTAACGCCATAAACAGTTGTGACAGTATGAGCGATGTAGTCAGCCGAATACTCGGGATGCTCTCCGTAAACCAGGATCAGCCTTTTCTGGCCGTTGTCTTCCAGGGCTTCAACTTCCTTAACAAGTTCCTCATCTGTCAGGGTTTTGCGGATAGCTTCTTTGTTTGACACCCTGAAACCACAGTATTTGCAGTTATTGGTACATTTGTTACCTACATATAGCGGAGCAAAAAGTACGATTCGGTTCCCGTAAACCCGTTTTTTCAGCTCCCGGGCGCCTTCCTTGATTTCTTCAATCAACTCAGGGTCATTGGCATTGATCAAAACGGCAGTTTCCCGCAGCGTCAGTCTTTTCTTGTCCAGTGATTTGGCGATCACCTCCCGCACTGCCTGTTTATCCGATTTGGTTTCATTGAGGATTTCCCACAATTCATCTGCATCGATAAACGGTTTCATCCTTTGGTCAGGAATGCGGCATTTTTCCGGATTAAAAATCATTATATGCTGGTATTCAATTGTTTGAAAAAAGTGAATTTTGTGATACAAAGTTAATGCTTATTGTTCGGAAAATCTATTCCGGGGCATTCTAAATTGCTTCCAGATTACGTTTTTAGGGGATCTCCACGATGAGGTTGTCATAAGCCAGATGAACATTCTCCGGAAGTTTCTTTTCTACTTCGTTATGCAGCCCGAGGAAATGGCTGATATGGGTAAGGTATGCCCTGCCTGGTTTAAGTTCTTCTATCAGCAGCAATGCTTCGCTCAATGAGAGGTGGGAAATGTGTTTCGAATTCCTGAGTGCATTCAGCACCAGTACTTCAGATCCGAAAATTTTATGTTTTTCTTCTTCAGGAATCATGCTGGCATCCGTGATGTAAGTCAGCCCTCCGATCCGGTATCCGAAAACCGGTAGTTTGTTGTGCAATACATTCACAGGCAGTATTTTGGTAGGTCCTATACTGAATTCGCCAGCGTCGATTTCATGAATGGTCAGCTGGGGAACCCCGAAGTACCGGGTTTCGGTAAAAATATATGGGAACTCCGTCTTAATGGCTTCCATCACGTTGACCGAACCATAGATGGGTATATTCTTGTTGAGGATATAGTTGAACGCCCTGACATCGTCCAGACCGGCTATATGGTCGCGGTGTTCATGCGTAAAAATCACCGCGTCAATGTCTTCCACATTCTGTTTAAGCATCTGGAACCTGAAATCAGGTCCGCAATCGATCACAATATTCTGGTTGTCAACATTGATCAGGGCTGAGGTTCTGAAACGCTTATCCCTCGGGTCGGTTGATTTGCATACCGGACAGTTGCAGGCAATTACGGGCACCCCGATAGATGTTCCGGTTCCAAGAAAAGTAATTTTTATCGGGCCTGTCCGGCTCATATCCTTTGTGTTAATAAATGAGTTCTTCAACCTCGGCAAGGTCAGATTTAAGTTGCCGGCTCATGGCATCTTTGTCGTCAAATTGCAATTCATCCCTGATCCGCTTGGCAAAAAAGACTGTTGCGGTTTTTCCGATCAGGTTTATTTCCGCATCAAACAGATGAATATCGATGGTGATTTCTTCAACATTCCTGATCTCGAGAGGCAGAGAATTTTTGATATTCAGGATGCCTTTGTAAAACTCTCCTTCAACCAGCACATTCACGGCATATACCCCGTCGCACGGCACCAGCTTGCTTTCCTCATCAATTTTGACCCGCATCGTCGGGAAGTTGATGCTTTGGCAGGTTTCGCTGCCCGGAAGGAGTTCGCTGATGATAATGTAATGGTGGTCAAGGTATGCATTGGCGCGCTGAATTTTTCCTTCGAGCAGCGCTTTTCTGATCAGGGTTGAACTGACCGTTTCATTGTGGATGTCCTGTTCAGGAATTTCCTCTACGCCGAAATTGTAATACTGCCCCAATTCATAAAGGTAGTCGAAATTACCTTCGCGGTTATGTCCGAAATGATGGTTAAATCCAATCACCACCTTGCTGGCATGGAGCTTGCCTACAAGAATATTGCGGATAAAGTCTATGGAAGAAATTTCGGAAAATTCACGGGTGAATTTGATGATTATCAGATGGTCAAGCCCGGTTTTGCGTAGAAGTTCGATTTTCTCGCGTTGCGAATTGATCAGCAACAGGGTTTTTCCTGCGGTATCCGGAAACAGAACCTTACGGGGATGAGGGTGGAAGGTGATCAGCACTGATTCGCCGTCAATATTTGAAGCGATTTCGCGCAGGCGGTTGAGGATCGTTTTATGACCGATATGAACACCGTCGAATGAACCGGTGGTAACCACCGGATTCCGGATTGAGGTTATGGAGTCAAGATCGTGGTAAATCTTCATCTGAATGAGTTTGTCAGACCTTAATATCAGGGCTTCTTGACGAAATAGGCAATCTTTTCAAGGCTGGTAATCATGTCATATTCCTGCAAATACACATGCGAGGGCACATTCAGCGCTTTGGGGGAGAAGTTGAGGATCCCCCTGATTCCGGCCATCACCAGTTCTTCGGCAACCTGTGCTGCTGTTTCGCCGGGGACCGAAATAACAGCAATTGAGATGCCTTCGCGCTTGATGATTTCAATCATCTGATCGCTGTGATAGCATTGTACACCGGCGTATATACGGTTTATTTTTTCCGGATTGCTGTCGAATGCCGCCACAATGGTCAGTTTGGTCCGTTTGCCGCTGAAATATCCCATAATGGCGCGCCCCAGGTTACCGATTCCGATTACCGCTACTTTCTGCCCTTCTCTGGTATCGATGATCTTTCCGATAATGTCAATTAATTCCTTTACATCATATCCCTGCCTGAGGGTGCCGGTATATCCTATCAGCATAATGTCGCGCCTCACCTGCACTGCTGTGATGTGCAATAAACTGGCTATTTCATGCGAAAATATATGATGTTTTCCCCCTGAATAATAATTCAGCAGGGCACGACGGTACTGGCTGAGTCTTTCAACTGTTTTATCGGGAAGCCTTTTAATCATTTGCAGTTTGCTTTTAAGAGTTGTCTGTCGGAAGAATTATGGTAAATGTTGTTCCTTTGTCAGGGATGCTTTCAACTTCAATATCGCCGTGGTACATCTCAACAATTTTTTTGAGAATTGAAAGGCCGAGACCGGAGCCTGTAATATGTTTCGTTTTTGGATTTTTTATGCGCACAAAGTCCTGAAAAAGTGTGCTTTTCTCTTCTTCTGTCATGCCTATGCCGGAGTCGGCAACCCGGAGTTTGATCTTGTTCTTTTCCTGTTGTACGAATACATCAACCCGCCCTCCCTGTTTGTTGTATTTTACCGCATTGGATATCAGGTTGTTGAAAATAATTTCAATCTCTTTGGCATCTGCTTCCATCATGACCGGCTCTTTGGTGTTGAGATAAATGTCAACATCCTTCTGAATGGCGTAGGGTCGCATCGTATCCACTGAAATGCCCGCTATTTTCGTGATATCCACCAATTGCATATGCTGCACGGGTTTTCCTGATTCTATCTTAGTCAGGTCAAGCAGGTCCATGATCAGGCTGCGCATACCACTGATCCGTTCCAGAGAGCGGTCAATCATCTCATTGTACGATGTGATGTTGTCGCCGAACTGCCTCTCCTGCATGATTTTCAGATATCCTTCTATCGCGTTGATGGGGGCTTTGAGCTCATGCGAAAGCACTGAAAGAAACTGGAACCTGATCAGTTTGCCTTCCTTGTTCATTTTTTGCGTCATCCGCTTAAGGAAGAGCTGTTTTGTAATATTCTCGAGCGAGCTGCGCAGCTCCTGAGGGGTGAAAGGTTTTGGGATAAAGTCATAGGCCCCGTCGCGGGTGGCTTTAACTGCCAGTTCAAGCGATGCGTAAGAGGTAATCATTACCACCACAATGTCGTAAAGTTTTTTCTTTACATACTCCAGGACTTCGATTCCCTGAATTCCCGGGAGTTTATTGTCAAGAAGTATGATGTCGGGCATTTCACGGTCGATGATCTCAATGGCATCTTCTCCGGTGGGCGCTTCCAGCACAACATATTCAATGTGCTCGTCCATAAACGGGTAGTCAACTTTGAAATTTTGCAGAATCCTCCGGGTGCCCATACGGATACCCATCTCATCGTCAACCACCAAAACTTTGTATGATGCCATTCCTTAAATCTTTAGAAGTTTATTGATCTCACGCTGCAGCTGATCCGCCCGTATTCCCTTGTCGAGAAACAGATCCGCTTTTATCCACTGCTTGTTTTCATCTGAATTGATATCAAATGTAATCCCGGTTTCCGCCGTTACCGCGGTTGCGATAATGATCGGCACATCAGGATACCTGCGCTTGATCTTGTATGCCAGGATAAAGCCGCTGTCGTCACTCTCCATCATCAGGTCAAGGATGGCCAGGTCGGGCCTTACTGTTTCGATGATCGATTCTGCCTCTTTCTGTCCATCGGCAGTGATGGTGTCGAACCCGAACTGTTCCACCTTCATCTTCATCTGAAACAGGTAATCCATGTCATCATCAACAATCAGAATAGTCTTTTTCATTATACTGCTTTTAAAAAACAAGATTCATTTTATTTCTTTCATGCCACTGCTAATCAAGTCATTGCCATTCTGGGGAGGGTAATGGTAAATGTTGTCCCTGTTTCTCCTTTGTTTTTATCGGCATTCGACCTGAAGGTGATGTTGCCTTTGTGCATTTTAACAATTCCATAGATAATCGGCAATCCCAGACCGGTTCCTTTGCCGATGGGCTTGGTGGTAAAAAAGGGAGTGAAGAGTTTATTCATATTCTCCTCTTCTATTCCTGTACCGGTGTCAGTAATATGAACTGTGATTTCGTCATTGGAATCAGTCATTTTAACGGTGATCAGTCCGCCTTCTTCAGGCATGGCCTCTATGGCATTTTTCAACAGATTGGTAAATACCTGGGTCATCTGATCATAATCCAGCTTAATCTCAGTATTATTGACCTTGGATTCAAGCGATATTTTGATGTTTTCGGGAACAATAACCGAGCTTATTGAATGTTCCATCAACTGGTTGATGTTGACATCCGTGAAGTTGACCTGGTTTTTGCGCGCAAAGTTAAGCAATCCGCCTACTATCTTTTTGCAGCGTTCGGCCTGCTCTGCAATCAGGTCGAGGTCCTTACGGATCGGGTCTTCAGCGGGGGCTTCATCCTTCAGGATGTTGCTGTACATGGTGATGATACCCAGGGGGTTGTTCAGTTCATGGGCAATGCCGGCTGACAGTTGGCCCATTCCGGCAAGTTTTTCAGATTGCCTTAATGCCTCCTGGGTATTTGCCAGTTTTTCATTGGAAATATTCAGTTCCCTGATGTAGTTATGAAGTTTCTCGATGGTATAAGGGAGGCACATTTCATGTTCGGCAAGTCCCCGGATAATCGCAATGGCATGCTCTTCGCATGACTCATATCCGCAGGCACCGCAGTCGAGGTGATCGTGCGGTTCAAATTTTCCCATTTTGTTCAGCGCCTTTTTTATTTCTTCATTGTCAGGCCTGCTGTAGCGTATGTCGCGCTTGGTAAATTCACAGAACAGATCGAGATCAGAAAATTCCCCGTAATCTTTTTTCCACTGGGCCATATCCATGGTTTCCATTTTGTGAATTACATAGTCGCTCACGCTGGCCCTTTTTCTGAATCTGCGGCTGAGTGATGAAAGGAATGGATAGGGAGACATGCCGGGGCCCATAATACAGCCTTCGCAACAAAGTAATTCCAGATGTTCCTGGGCAATCTGCCCGCTTTCAAACTCCCTGATGGCTTCCTGAAAATCGCTGCGTCCGTCGGCAACTATCACATTTCTTTCAAAGATATCTTCTTCAACTTCCATTGTGTTGAGCAATCCCCTGCTAACGGGAAAGATGGATCCTTTGCCCCCCAGCGGAGGGTCAAACTCCGTGGGACTTACCTCTGCAGGCTTCAGCCCTGTTTGGTTAATCATTTCCCTGAGTTCCCTGAAGGTGATGGCGGCATCTACTTCCGGCGACTCATCCTTTTTCGCTATGCAGGGCCCGATAAAGACAATTTTAAGGTCAGCGCCGTATCTCCTGCGCATTACCCTGGTCATGGCAACCATTGGCGAAACGATGTTGGCCAGTGATCCTACCAGGTCAGGATGATAGTGTTCGATATAGTTTACAATGGCCGGACAGTCTGAAGAGATTACCGGAGGATAGCGCTTTGATTGTATGATCTTTTTGTATTCTCCGGCAACCAGGTCGGCGCCGAATGATACTTCTGATACAAATCTGAATCCCTGGGCACGGATCAATGATACCAAAAGCCGGTGATTTTTAATTTCGGAGAACTCGGCCGGGAAGCTTGGCGCAACGATTGCTGCAACCCTTTGTTTGCTGTCGATCAGTTCCCTTACTTTATCAATCTCTTTCCGGAAAACCTTCGCGTTCTGGCTGCACACTTTTATACAATTGCCACATCCGATACACCTTTCCGACATAACTTCTGCCTGACCGTTGCTGATTTTGATGGCTTTGGCCGGGCATTCCCTTACACAGGTATAGCACACCCGGCACCTTTCCCTGATGGTGGTAACGAGTGGCCCTTTTGAAGTTCTATCACCAGGATTCATGGTTTACAGGTTTTGAGCTTACAATGAGACATCTCTTTTCTTGTAAGAAGTATGCAGCAGCTTCATGGATAGCTCACCCAGCGGCTCACCGAGGAACTCTTTGTACAATTCTATTACCGCAGGGTTTTTATGTGCCACCCTGATCGGCTCTTTTTCATCCAGGTCATATACCGCTTTAATTCTTGCTTTCAGGGCTGATTGATCATCTACAATGGGTTGACCGCCTCCGTTAACACATCCGCCGGGGCAGGCCATCACCTCGATAAAATGAAGGTCATTGCGCCCGTTTCTGATTTCTTCGATCAATACCGCAGCCTGCTTTACCGTGCTTACGGCGGCAAAACCGAGTTTAAATTCCCCGATCTTAAGTTTCACCTCCTTATAGTCTTTGTTACTTCTTAGTTCGCTGATGCGTATTTGCTGAAGCTCCTTGCCGGTAAGCCTGAAATGAAGGGTCCGGATCAGCGCTTCTGTTACTCCGCCTGAAACGCTGAACAGCTTTCCGGCTGAGCTGCGGATGTGGAAGGGGAAATCAGCAAGCTCAGGTTCGCCCTGATGTATGTCGATGCCGTTAAGGCGGATAAACTGAGCCAGTTCCCGGGTGGTCAGTACCGCATCAACATCGCTGATTCCCTTGTGGGTCATTTGTTCGCGTTGTGCCTCGAACTTCTTCGCCGTGCAGGGCATTGCCGAAACCGTATAAAGATTGTCGATGTTGATATGGTACGTTTTTGTGTAGTACTCGCTGATGATGGCTCCGAGCATCTGCTGGGGCGATTTACAGGTGGTAACCTGCGGTATAAGTTCAGGATGCCATTGTTCTACATATTTGATCCATGCAGGGCAGTCACTGCTGAACAGGGGGAACGGAAGGTTGTTTTTAAGCCTTTGTTCCAGCTCGGCGGCAAGTTCCATTATGTAAATATCGGCGCCGAAAGTACTGTCGAAAACTTTATCAAAGCCTGTTTTTCTGAGTGCTGCATTAAGGAGTCCGTTTATCTCTTTACCGGCCTTCAGTCCGAACTCTTCGGCCAGGCTCACGGCAATGGTAGGAGAATATTGCATTACCACATGGATATCCTTGTTATGCAAAGCGTTTTGTAAGTCGGATGAATGTCTTTTTTCGTGCAACGCGCCGGTAGGGCAGGCCATGATACATTGTCCGCAGGTGATGCAGCTTGACAGGTTGAGTTGTTTATTGAAGGCAGGCCCGATGATGGTTGTGTTTCCTCTTCCGATAAAGCCGAGGGTGGCGGCGCCGATAATCTCTTCACAGGTTCTGACACAACGGCCGCAAAGGATACATTTGGCGGGATCGCGCACAATGCTTGATCCGGAAGGGTCGGTTTTGTATTTATTCTTTTTGCCGGTGAACCTGCGTTCCCTGACATTTAGCTGTTCTGCAAAGCTCTGAAGTTCGCAGTTGCCGTTTCGTTCGCAATACAGACAGTCATCGGGATGGTTGCTCAGGAGTAATTCCACATTGGTTTTTCTGGCATTCACCACCCGGGGGGAGTGTGTCCTGATCTTCATCCATTCCTCCACAGGGTATGAGCAGGCCGTAATAAGGTTGGGCTTGCCTTCCACCTCCACAACACACATGCGGCAGGAACCCGTAGGATAAAGGCCCTGCATATGGCACAGGGTCGGGACCTTGATACCGTTTCGGTCAAGCGCTTCCAGGATTGTTTCCCCCCTCCTGGCAACGATCGTTTTATTGTTTACTTCAATAGGGAAGTTCATGTTATATTTATTTCAGTCTGCTAAGGTCATTTCACAAAAACAGCGACGAATTTGCACACATCGAAACAGATGCCGCACCCGATACATTTATCTTCGATGATGAAATGCGGTACCCGCGGTGAGCCGATAATGGCTGTAGTCGGACACTTTTTGGCACAAGCGGTACACCCTGTACATTTTTCAACATCTATATAATATACCTTCAGGTCTTTACACACTCCTGCACGGCATTTTCTGTCGAAGATATGTTCCTCAAATTCTTCCCTGAAATATTTAAGCGCGCTCAGCAAAGGGTTAGGCGCTGTTTGTCCGAGCCCGCAAAGGGAAGTATCTTTGATTACATCGGCCAGATTTTCAAGTTGCATAACCCCTTTGAAACGTTCCAGGGTTTCATGCCCGCTTTCGTTTACAGGCCTGCGGGTGATATTTTCCATTATTTCATGCATGCGCCGTGATCCTTCACGGCAGGGAATGCATTTTCCGCAACTTTCACGTTGCAGAAAGTCAGTAAAGAACTTGGCAATGTCCACCATACAGGTATCTTCATCCATTACCACCAGGCCTCCCGAGCCCATGATGGTACCTGCTTCGAGCAGGGCTTCGTAGTCGATCAGTACATCCAGGCTTTTCTCAGGCAGGCAACTGCCTGAAGGGCCTCCCAGTTGTATAGCTTTCAGTTGCTTTCCGTCTCTGACGCCTCCTGCTATGATGTAGATCAGGTCTTTCAGGGAGGTGCCCATATTGACTTCGGCAAGCCCGGTAATTGCGATCCTGCCGGCCAGCGCGAAAACTTTGGTTCCTTTGCTGGTTGAAGTCCCTATTGAGTTAAACCAACTGGGTCCGTTCTCGATGATGGCTGGTACATTGGCCAGTGTTTCCACATTGTTGACAACAGTTGGCTTGCCAAATAAACCCCGGATGGAGGGAAAGGGCGGCTTTGGCCTTGGCGTTCCCCTTTTGCCTTCTATGCTTGAAATCAATGCTGTTTCTTCGCCGCATACGAAAGCCCCCGCGCCTTCACGTATATGAATCTGCAGGTTGTAACCGCTGTTCAGGATGTTGTAGCCAAGCAGCCCGGCATCGTTCGCCTGTTGGATGGCCTGTCTGAGTCTGTCAACGGCAATGGAATATTCTGCCCTGACATAAATATAGGCTTTCTTCGCATTTACAGCATATGCTGCGATGGCGGTGCCTTCAATCAGTTTATGGGGGTCGCCTTCGAAAATGGCCCTGTCCATAAAGGCTCCGGGGTCACTCTCATCGCCGTTGCATATCAGGTACCGCTCATCGTCCTGGGTGTTAAGCGCGGTTTTCCATTTGCGGCCGGTTGGGAACCCCCCGCCGCCGCGGCCTCTGAGTCCGCTCTCTTCAATGATATCGCAAACCTTGTCCGGTGCGTAGTTACGCAGCACCCTAACCAGTGAGCGGTAACCACCCCGGGCAATGTATTCTTCGATAGAATATGGATTAATGATTCCGCAGTTTCTGAGTACCAACCTGTTCTGAAGCCTGAAGTATGGCATTTCGCCGAGCAGCCTTACCCCGTCCCAGGCCTCATGGTTCGGATGTGAGTATTGTCCGAGCAGGTTTTCAGCGGGAACTTCATAATTCAGTATTTCATCAAGCAGTGGTTCAACCTTGTTTTCCGTAATACATGAAAAGGCAATCCTTCGTTTTCCCGGAAGCTGAATATCGACCATTGGTTCATGAATACACAGCCCGATGCAACCCACCTCAATGATTTCGGCATCAATGCTTTTTTCTGTCAGGTACTGGCGGATGGCCCTCAGTGTTCCTTTTGCACCTGCTACTAATCCGCAGGTGCCGGTGCCGACATAAATTACCGGCTTGTCAACAGTGTCGCGCCTGAGCCTGTTAAGGTATTCTTCGGTAGCCGGATCGCTGCCCGGATGTGCATTGAGCAGTAAATGCCCGGCCTGTTCTTTTAAACTCATTGTTGTCAGTGTGTTCATTGCCGGCTGATTTTTTCTTTACACTGGTCAATAATCTCTTTCAGATCACCCGGGACAATGCCATGATAGTAAGTATCGTTTACAGCTATAACCGGAGATAATCCGCAGGCTCCCATGCAGTTAACCACTTCAAGGCTGAATATGCCGTCACGGGTGGCTTGACCCTGTTTAATTTTCAGCAGCCGCTCAGCTTCCTGGATAATGCGGGCAGAATTATTGATGTGACAAGCTGTGCCGTGGCAGATCTGAATATGGAACCGCCCCCTGGGTTCAAAACGAAACTGATCATAAAATGTGGCAACGCCATATACTTTGCTTGTCGGAAGACCCAGTGACCGTGCAATCCTGTTGATTGATTCTTCCGAAAGATAGCCTAACTCATTCTGAATGTCCTGTAATAAAGGCAACAGGCTGTCGCGTTGCACATTTATGTGCTTTTTTATGATTTCGTCAATCTTGTCAGCCATAGTTAACTGGTATTCAGTTGGATAAAATTTATACTTGCGTTTCGAATGCAAGCGCAAACGCAGACTTTTATGAATTTCTGAGGATAAAATTACTGTTATTTTTTTAACATTGTTATTTCTTTAACAGATATTTTTAGGAAAAAGTACTATTTTTGTTCATTCCTGACAAGCGGAATTTTGCTGTACGGTTGGTATTGTTTTACAGGAAGCGGGTTTGGTGTGCAGATTCATGGCAAGGAGAATTTGCTTCTGAACAGGTTTTTAAGTAACTTCGCATTGGCTATGGCCTGAAAGCACCGTTTCATCAACCGGTAATCTGCTGTCTGTAACGAAATTGGTCAGGATATCCGGCTGGTTTTTTAATGATTAATGCTTTTTTTGTGGATAACAGAATTGATATTCAGATCTGTCTGGGTAGTTCGTGTTTCTCCAGGGGAAACAAGCGGCTTGTAAAAGTTGTTGAACAGTACCTGAATGAACGCAACCTTAGACATTTGGTCTATTTTCACGGAGCTCACTGTTTCAGCAGTTGCGACCGCGGGCCGCTCATCAGCATCGATGGAAAGGAGTATACCGGCTTAAATGAAGACAAAGTGATCATGATCCTTGATGGAATTTTCGGGAAGACCTCTACGGGTGTATGATGACCTATAAGAAGGAAAGAGTTGATTTATGAAACCTCCGCTGATTAATATTGACAAGGCCAAATGTAAGGTTTGCTATGCCTGTGTTCGCGCCTGTCCGGTGAATGCCATTCAGGTCAGGTTGAATCAGGAGGCGCCGGAGGTTGACCACGACCGTTGCATAGGCTGTGGTAGCTGCCTTCAGGTATGTGCACCCCAGGCCATCACTTACAGGGATTCCTGTGAGGACGTGAAGAAAATCCTTACTTCGGAAGAAAAGGCTGTAGCCATCGTCGCGCCCAGTATTTCCGGGGAGTTTGACGATATAACCGATTACAGGAAATTTGTTCGCATGATCCGTGAACTCGGATTTTCATACGTCAATGAGGCGTCTTTCGGGGTTGATCTGGTAGCGGCTGAATACCGTGAGTTGTTTACAAAATTTCTCGGAAAGTATTATATAGCCACCAACTGCCCGCCCATTGTTGCGCTTGTTGAAAAATTCCATCCCGATCTGATCGGAAATCTGGCGCCCATTATCAGCCCTATGGTTGCCTCAGCGCAGATAGCCCGCCAGCTTTATGGAAAGAATATAAAGGTGGTTTACATAGGCCCCTGTATCGGCGCCAAGGATGAAGCGTTGCGGTTTGAGGGCGATGCAAAGGTTGATGCAGTGCTTACATTCGTAGAACTCAGGCAGTTATTTGCTGAGTTTAACATTAAGGAGAGCACGGTTGAATACTCTGATTTCGATCCGCCATTGGGTTACAAAGGATCGCTTTATGCAGTCAGTAACGGCATTCTTCAGGCAGCCGGCCTGGATGAGGATCTGATGCAGGGTAATGTCATCACTGCAGAAGGGAAGGATAATGTGCTGGAGGCCATTCGTGAGTTTGAATCATCCATTGATTTTATCCGCAAACACTTTAACCTGTTTTATTGTGAAGGCTGCCTGATGGGGCCCGGAACCTCACGCGGAGGGAAAAAATATGCACGCAAAACCCTGGTAACGGATTATGCAAATAAGAAGCTGAAAAACTTTGATCTTAAAACCTGGGAAAAGGCATGCAAAAAACACAGCGGCCTGACCGGATTCAAAGCGGAATTTGCCGTCGATGACCAGCGCTTGCCCCAGCCAAGTGAAGAAAAGGTTGAGGAAATCCTGAAAGTAATCGGCAAGCAGAACAGCGAAGATAAGCTCGGGTGCGGTGCCTGCGGCTATGAATCATGCAGGGATTTTGCCGTGAATGTTGCCAAGGGGCTGACAAAAACCGATATGTGTATAACCTATTCGCTGAAAAGTAAGCATGATTTTATCCGCACCCTCAAGCTGACCAATGAAAAACTGGCGAAAACCCAGGAAGCCCTGCTGGAGTCGGAACGCAAAGCCAGGCAGGATCAGCAGGCAGCACAGGAAGCCCTTGAAAGAACTTCTTCGATGCTTCAGAAATTGCCAAGTGCTGTGGTAATTGTGGATGAGAACCTGAAGGTGATTGAGTCGAATCAGAGCTTTATCAATACATTGGGTGAAGATGCTGAAGAAATCAATGAAATTATCCCCGGACTGGTCGGGGCGGATCTGAAAACCCTGCTACCTTTCCAGTTTTACAAGCTCTTCTCGGCAGTGCTTACCACCAACGAAAACGTGGTTAATCGTGATGTACATCTTGGCGACCGCCTGCTCAATGTTTCTGTATTCTCCATTAAAAAAGGGAAAATTGCCGGCGCAGTGCTGCGTGACATGTATTTACCCGAGGTACGCAAAGAGGAAGTTATTCACCGCGTAACCGAAGTGATTGACGAAAATCTTGACCTGGTTCAGAAAATTGCATTTCTGCTTGGTGAAGGCGCCGCGAAAACGGAGCGCATGCTCAATTCTATCATAGAGTCTCATAAAGCCGGTAAAAAGTAAGCCAAGTGCATGGATAACAGGTTCTATATAGAGGTTAACGCGGAACTTAAAAATCACCACGAATCACGCATCTGTGGTGATGTTTTTCTTTCAAGACGGATCAATGAAGAGAACCGCATTGTGGCAGTTCTGTCCGATGGCATGGGACATGGGGTAAAGGCAAATATGCTGGCCACCCTTACGGCAACCATGGCGTTGAATTTTACGGCAGAGCATAAGGAGATGCACCGCATTGCCGAGATCATTATGAATACACTCCCCGAATGCAGCGAGCGAAAGATGAGTTACTCCACCTTTACCATCATTGATATAGAATTTGATGGCAAGGTCAGGATTCTTGAATATGACAACCCTCAGACCATTGTATTGCGCGGAAAGAAGATCTTTGAACCTGAGTGGACCTGTGTGATGCTTGAGGGCGGAAAGAGCGCAGGAAAAGAGCTTAAGAGTTGCGAATTCGTTCCGGAAAAGGAAGATCGTATCATATTCTTCAGTGATGGGGTTGCCCAGTCTGGGCTGGGAGGAGGGAAGTACCTTTTTGGCTGGGGGCGCGACAGCGTGCAGCAGTATGTGCTGGAACTGGTTAACCATGAGCCGGATATCTCGGCTTTACAACTCGCCCATAAGGTTGTGAACATGGCCCACGTAAATGATGGATACCTGAGCAAAGATGATACCAGTTGCGGCGTAATCTATTTCAGGGAACCCAGAAAGATGCTGGTGTGCACTGGCCCGCCATTTGAGGAAAGCAATGACAGCGGGTTTGCCCGGATGGTGGATCAGTTCGACGGCAAAAAGATTATCTGCGGCGCAACCACCGCCGATATCATTGCCCGGGAACTGAAACGCAGCATCGAAGACACCTTCGACTTCGACGATCCGGACCTGCCGCCGATCTCACTGATGGAAGGCGTTGACCTGGTCACGGAAGGGATTCTTACCCTGGGAAAGGTTACCGAGATACTCAAAGGTTTTAACAACTCCACCCGCCTAACCAAAGGCCCTGCCGACCGGATTGTAAAAATGCTTATCGAAAGCGATGAAATTCATTTTATCATCGGTACCCGCATCAATATCGCCCATCAGGATCCAAGTCTGCCGGTCGAACTGGAAATCCGCCGCACAGTGGTGAAAAGGATTGCACGGCTGCTGGAGGATAAGTTTCTGAAGGAAGTGGCCCTGACTTTTATTTGAAATGCCCGAACGCCGGATAGCTCCCTGATTCAGATTCAACTATTGTATTTTCTTTGATCAGGTTACAGGCTGTAAAGTCTCTTTAATTTGAAGTGGATAACATGAGAATGCTGAAGCAATATCAGGGGCTGGCCCTGGTTATTATTCTTTTCGGGGTGATATACTCGTTGATATCGCTGGTGAATCATTATAATTTCAGAACGTATGCCCTGGATCTGGGCGCATACACGAATGCCCTGTATGATTACATCCGTTTTCACTGGAACGACAGCGCCGTTTTCAAGGAAATTGAAGAAAACCTGCTGGCCGATCATTTTGATCTGTATCTTATCTTTTTTTCTCCATTGTCATTGGTTTTCGGTACCTATACCTTGCTGATCGTTCAGATTGCAGCGGTCCTGGCCGGTGGGGCGGGGGTTTGGTTCTGTTTCAGGCTGAGAAATCCTCATGGCAATATACCCCTGTATGCCGCTCTTTATTTCTACCTGTTTTTTGGAGTTTATTCAGCCCTTTCATTTGATTATCACAGTAATGTAGTCGCGGCCACCTTGCTGCCCTGGCTGTTTTATTCCGTGCGGAAGCGGAATTTCGGGGCCGCTGCCCTGCTGCTGGCAATGATGCTGGTTTCAAAGGAAAATGTATCCCTGTGGCTCTTATTCGTATCTCTTGGCATCGCCGTTGAGTACAGAAAGGACGCGCGGATCAGGAATTTCATGCTATTATCCTCAGTTATCTGCGGTGCAGCTTTTATAGCGATTGTTTCACTGATAATGCCCGCGTTTTCTAATACGGGCGATTATCCTCATTTTCAGTACAGCTTTCTTGGAAGCAATTACAAAGAGGCCTTCCTGCATCTTGTTTCCCATCCGCTGGAATCACTGAAGGCCCTGTTTGTGAATCACAATAACAGCCCTTCCGGTGATTTTGTCAAGCTTGAACTGCATCTTTTACTTGTCTTCTCAGGGCTGCCGTTCCTTCTGCTCCGGCCTGCCTATTTGCTGATGCTTATCCCGGTGTATTTTCAGAAACTCTTTCATGACAATTACTACATGTGGGGCATTGCCGATCAGTACAGTATTGAGTTTGCCCCGGTGATGGCCATCGGGATTTTTGAGGTAATATCAGGCATCAGGAGAAAACGTTTGGCCGGTTTCTTTTCCGTCCTGGTTCTGGTGCTGACACTTGCGTCTACCTTCCGGGTGATGGATAATACCGTCATTCATACGGATAAGGTCAACATCAGGTTCTACCAGAAGCAGCATTACACAAGAGGTTATGATGTTGCAGCCGTGCATAAGGTATTATCCGGATTGCCGCTTGATGCCATTATCAGCGCTCAGTCACCATTTTTGCCTCACCTGGCTTTAAGGGACAGGATTTATCAGTTTCCTGTGATTAAAGATGCGAAATATATTATTTATTCATTCGAAGAGGTTCCATATCCATTAACAGAAACGGAATTCCGTATGATTACTGATTCTCTTAAAGCCTCTGATCAATGGCATGTTCATTATGATGGCGACATCATGATTCTGGAACGGGACGGGATGAATTGATGATTTACATACGATTCCCCGGATATTTAATCTAATTTTGAGAAACAAAAAATGGCGACGGACCTATTAACTTCCGGTTCTGTAATGCTCAATTAACACGAAATTATATGAAGATTACATTTGAAGGCAAAAAGAAAGTTATTGCTGAATTTAACGGTTATCGTATTGTAACGGATCAGCCCGAAAGGGCAGGCGGGGAGGGAAGCGCTCCGGCGCCTTTCGATCTGTTTCTGGCCTCGCTGGGAACCTGCGCAGGCATTTATGTAAAATCTTTCTGCGAGCAGCGCGGCATATCAACCGACGGGATTAGTCTGGAGCAGGAAATGAAGTATAATGCTGAAACCCGTATGATCGGCGGTGTTGAAATCAGGATTATATTGCCTGAAGCATTTCCTGAGAAATACCATGATGCCGTTATCAATGCCGCGAATCTTTGCGCCGTTAAAAAGCATTTGCATAATCCGCCTGTTATGACGATTGTAACTGAAGTAAGAGGCTACGGACACTGAAACGTCAGCGCCGGGAAAGTAATTCCTTCAGCCGGAATGCAAGCCTGTAATGATCGGATTATATGATGCCCGGCCTCACAAAAACTGCCGGACGATTGGCCGGCAGTTTTGATAGATGCGAAATGCAGTTTTCGTCAAAGGCGTTCATCCACCAATGATTTGTCGAGCAGCCCTTTAATATCGTAGAAAACAGCTTCTGCGTGACCGAATGCCCGAATATCCGTCTCCTTGAACTGGTCGTGTGCAACGGCCAGTACCACGGCATCATAATTATCCGAAGGTCTGTCAATCAGGTCAACGCCATATTCATGCTTCACCTCGGCATGGTCGGCCCAGGGGTCGTATACATCCACCTTGCTGGAGAAATCCCTGAATTCGTTTATCACATCAATCACCCGCGAATTGCGGATGTCAGGGCAGTTTTCCTTGAAGGTGATTCCCAGCACCAGCACCCGGCTTCCTGCGATGGTATGACCTTTCTTTATCATCAGTTTAATGGTGCGGTTGGCCACGTAAAATCCCATGTTGTCGTTCAGGCGGCGACCTGCAAGGATAATTTCAGGATTGTATCCCAGCTCCTGTGCCTTGTGGGTAAGGTAATACGGGTCAACACCAATACAATGACCGCCCACCAGACCGGGAAAGAATTTCAGAAAATTCCATTTGGTGCCGGCGGCAGCCAGGACTTCCTGCGTATCAATCCCGATTTTATTAAAAATCAGCGCCAGTTCATTTACAAACGCGATGTTGATATCGCGTTGTGAGTTTTCGATTACTTTGGCTGCTTCCGCAACTTTAAGGCTCGATGCCATAAAGGTGCCGGCCGTTATGATGCTTTTGTAAAGGTCATCAACTTTTTTAGCCACTCCGGGGGTGGATCCGGAGGTTACTTTAAGGATTTTTGTCACCGTATGTACCTTGTCGCCCGGGTTGATGCGCTCGGGTGAGTATCCACAGAAGAAGTCCTTGTTGAATGCAAGACCCGAGAATTTTTCAAGTAAGGGCACACACTCTTCTTCAGTAGCTCCGGGATAAACGGTGGATTCATAGATTACAATGTCATCTTTTTTCAGCACCTTCCCGACAGTTTCTGATGCTTTCAACAGCGGGGTGAGGTCAGGCCGTTTGTGGTTGTCGATGGGGGTCGGGACGGTTACAATATAATAATTGCAATCCCTGATATCTTCAATGCTGGTCGTGTATTTCAGGTTAACGGCGGCAGCCAGGTCGTCGTCTGAGGTTTCGAGTGTACGGTCGTGACCTGCCATCAGCTCATTTACACGGGTTTGGTTAATGTCGAAGCCGGTAACAGGGAATTTCTTGCCGAATTCAACCGCAAGGGGCAGCCCGACATATCCCAGGCCGATGACACAGATTTTTACGGGGTCGTTCATATTAATGTTTAGCTATTTATGAATTGAAAGAAAAAAAGTAACCGGAATAAGGTTATGATTTTAAAAAAGGGTGATAATCGCCGGTAATTCCAACCGGTTTTGAATTCCTGATTTCATATACAGTTCTGATACTGTTTCTGGCATCATTAAGCCTGAACCCGCCTCCGGAAAGGATATCCCTGTAAGAAATTGTGTGCAGGTCGGTAAAGCCTTCGCTGAATTCGAATTCTTCGCCCGCGATGTTGAGGCAGCGGTATGTCCGTTTGCCGTTTTGCACCGCGTTTTCAGGAAGGTCTTTTTCATCGATGCTCAGGAACCAGCGTACACGGGCTTTTTTCAGCCGCATAAACCCTGCAGCCCTGGCTGGTTCAAGCACATGAACAGTGTGTTGTTCAACATCCCCGAAAATCCAGGAAAGCATATCAAAAAAGTGTACGCCGATATTGGTAGCGACACCGCCTGATTTTTCTATATCCCCTTTCCATGAGATAAAATACCACTTGCCCCGGCTGGTGATATAGCTCAGGTCGATGTCATAAACCTTGTCTTCCGGTTCTTCCTCAATTTTCTTTTTCAGGGCAATGATGGAGGGATGCAGGCGGAGTTGCAGGATTGTATAGATGCGCTGTCCTGTTTCATGTTCAATCTCACTCAGTGCATCAACATTCCATGGATTCAATACAATCGGTTTTTCGCAGATGGCATGGGCCTGATTGCGCAAGGCAAGCCTGATGTGCGCATCGTGCAGGTAATTTGGTGAGCAAATGCTCACGTAATCAATTTTATTGGTGATGCCACGGCGGAGTTTATCAAGGTGGCGGTCGAAACGTTCCGGTTCGGTAAAGAAATATGCGTCAGGAAAATAGCTGTCAATAATGCCGACCCCGTCGTATTTGTCAAGTGCGGTAACAAGAACATTCCCTGTTTCCCGTATGGCTTTCATGTGCCTGGGTGCAATATATCCGGCTGCCCCGATTAACGCAAATTTTGAGGGGTTTTCGTTACTGCTGATCATTTCTGAGTGTATTGGGATTAAAATATGTCTGTAATTTAACTGATGAAATCCATTATGGTTTCTTTTTCTCGAAAAAAGGCAACGGATTTGCAAATATAGATAACAATGCGTTTTGAATAATTACATTCTTGTTACATCAGGAAGATAAAATAGATTTAAATACACTGTTGTCCGGGAAAAAGCATGAGATTACCTTCGATGGGCTCTCCCGATAGTATCGGGATCGGTTCTTCACTAACAATCAGAAAGACTGCAATTTGCGTGTGTTTTTTAAGGAAGCCGCCACCAGGCCCCTTCCTTTGAATCCTAAAACATTATCTTTCTGAGCGTAACATCGTGGAGCGAAGAATCTCTAAGTTTGTTATCAGGTTTTTTCCGGACAACAATGCTTTAATTATTGAATTCACAGAAAAGAATTTCCCGGTATTTTCCAGTGTTGCTGGAATAAATCCCGGGAAGGGTGCTGAATGATGGGTGATCCATATTAATGCAACAGCGCCAGGGCTTCTTTTATGCGCCGGGCAGCCTCGATCAGCTCCTCATTGGAGGTGGCATAGGAGAGCCTGATACAGTCCGGATTTCCGAACGCCTCACCGGAAACCAATGCAACATGCGCATGGTCGAGCAGATAATTGCACAGATCGGTGCCGTTTTTGATGTTCACCGATCCATTGGATTTTCCGTAATACCATGTTACATCCGGGAAGATGTAAAACGCGCCATCGGGTATGTTGCTCCTGAAACCAGGGATTTCGTTGAGTAGTTTCAGAAACAGGTCGCGCCGGTTCCTGAAGGTTTCAATCATATTTCTGAGTTCCTCCGATTCGGCCGGATTTGTATTAATTGCGGCAATGGCAGCCCGCTGTGAGATGCTGCTGGCTCCCGAAGTAAATTGCCCCTGAATCTTGTCACAGGCTTTGGCAATTTCCGGAGCAGCAACACAATATCCCAATCTCCAGCCGGTCATGGCAAACCCCTTTGATACGCCATTGATGATGATAACCCTGTCTTTCAGTTCAGGGAACTGAGCAATGGATTCATGGCTGCCTTTAAAATTGATCAACTCGTAAATCTCATCGGAAATTATGAAAATGCCGGGATTTGCCTGAAACACTTTGGCCAGGGCAGCCAGCTCTTCACGGGTGTAAACGGATCCCGTCGGGTTGCATGGGCTGCTGAAGATAAAAACTTTCGTCTTCGGGCTTATCGCCTTTTCAAGCTGATCAGCGGTAACTTTAAAGTCAGTTTCAACACCGGTTTTGATGACAACGGAGGTTCCTTCTGCAAGCTTCACGATTTCGCGGTACGAAACCCAGTAAGGGGCCGGAACAATTACTTCATCGCCCGGATTGACCAGGCTGAGCATGGTGTTGGCCAAAGCCTGCTTGGCTCCGGTAGATACAACTACCTGTTCGGGAGTGTAGTCCAGGTTGTTGTCGCGCTTCAGTTTGTGGCAGATCGCTTTGCGTAGGTCAGGGTAGCCGTTTACCGGAGGGTAAAAGGTGAAATTCTGGTCCAGCGCCTCCCGGGCAGCCTCCTTTATGTAATCCGGGGTGTTGAAGTCGGGTTGCCCGATGCTGAGGTTGATGACATCAAATCCCTGTTCTTTAAGCTCCCGGCTTCTCCTTGTCATAGCCAGCGTTTCGGATTCGGCCAGCCTGTAAATTCTTTCGGATAGTATATTCATAATGTTTTTGGATGGTTGTCAGTCAGTATGTTCAGGAAGGGGACAAATTTAAAGAAATTAAAATTCAGCAAACAAGCATTTTATCATAGAAAAATTTTAAAAATTGCGACCTTTGCCGGACTTTAACATAATATTTAACCCATGGAAATCCTGCGTGACCTGATTTTAGTCCTGATTCCTGCATTACTTGTAGGAGCAGCCGTTTATTTTTTATTAAGAATGTATCTGAAATCGGAAGCAGACCGGCGTGCGCTTGAGAATAAGACTGAACGCATGAAATTGATCAGCCCGGTACGGTTACAGGCCTATGAAAGAATTGTACTGCTGCTCGAAAGGATTACCCCTTCGCAGCTGATCATGCGGAATATTCAGCATGGAATGAATGCACGCGAACTTCAGCAGGCACTGATCGGCAACATCAGGCAGGAATATGACCACAACCTTTCGCAACAGCTCTATATCTCATCCAATGCATGGGAACTTGTAAAAAATGCGCGGGAGGCGCTGATATCCGCGATCAATACGGCCTCCGAAAATCTTAAAGAGGATGCGACTGCCACTGACCTTGCCCAATTGATCTTTCAGGATGAACTGAACAGTGAAGGATCTACTCTCTATAAGGCGCTGGAGTATCTCAAAAATGAAGCCAGGGAGCTTTTCTGAGACAATTCCATGAAACCGGTTCCAAGTAATGGTCTTTAGTTTCCTTTTGTGTTTCAGCGGCCGGGTCCGGTAAAAAAAAAGTTCCGCAGATTCCCGGAAAGGAGCCTGCGGAACATTTCTTATATGCGCAATTTTATTTTACGTTGAACTTCTTGATAGCCTTCCCGAGGCCGGTCTCAATAATCAGCAGGTATGTTCCGCTGTTGAGTTGACTGGTATTGATGACCGTTTTTTTGTCGTTGACAATGATGTGCTTCAGCTCTTTGCCTGTGAGGTCTGTAACAATTACTGTCTTGATCAGCTCCGGGGAATCTAGCTGCATGGTGCTTTCAGCAGGTACGGGGAATGCGGTGATTTTGTCGGAAAGGCCGCTTTCGCCGATTCCCTGAGGGCCAACCTGAATATAGGCTGTCTTGGTTTCAGTTGCCTGAGCTGTACTGGTACTTACAGTCAGTGAAATGGTATATGTACCGTTTGCGTTGAATGTATGCGATGGATTCTGCTGGTTTGATGTGCCTCCATCACCGAAGTTCCACAGCCAGGATGTGATGTTCCTTTCCGCAGGAATAGACGGGGCGGGATCTTTGGCCGGCCAGAGATCTTTTTTCCCTGACGGCGGGTTCTGCTGAATCACATTGCGGATGATGATATTTCCGGTTGCGCCGTCAACATCACATACATACCAGTACAAGCCTGTTCCGGAGGTTGGCACCTGCAAGGTATAAAGCAAACCGCTCTGATCGTAGATCTGTACCACTGCCTGGGAGGCGGTAATTGAAGGCTCCTCTGAATAGTTGTGGATGAAATACTGATAGGTGCCGCTGAACATCTTGTATATGGTCATGGTTTCAGGGCCAAAGCCTTCTGTAATATCATAATCCAGCAGCGCAAAGGGGGCGGCTGTTGCATTTCCTTCATCACTGTAATAGATGTGATAAGTATTTCCTTCAATATTCGGGGTGTTCAGGTGCGAATCAAGGTCTTCGGGAGTGGCACCCCAGTTGAGTACAAACCGCATATTGCCGGCTGCAAGCTCGGGTGAAAGTGAGATGTTCAGTTCAAGTGACCCGCCGTCGGGAATCACTACCTGATTGTTTGAATAGGTAATATATCCTGATTTCGAACAGGTTACTGTGTGTGCGTTTTCTGTCGACTGATCGGTGAATATAACCGTAAGTGGGGCTGATCCTGAAGTCTGGCTGGCGTTGAAATTAGCTACCAGTGTGCCTGCCGGGATACCGGTAATGGTATAATTGCCGTTAACATCGGTAGTGGCGGATTTGCCTGCAACACTCACCAGGGCTCCTTCGACAGGGTTTCCGTTTACAGCATCTGTAACCAATCCGGTGAGGGTCCCGTTGCCGCTGCTGCCACCAGTAACGGTTATATATCCGGTTTTTGTTTCTGTATCCGTATTGGTGCCATCGCTAATGGTCAGGCTGACAGTATAGGTTCCTGCTGTTGTATAATTGTGGGATGGATTTTGCTGGGTGCTGCTTCCTCCGTCACCGAAATTCCAGTTCCATGAAGTGATGTTCCTGCTGTTTTGCGCTACGTTGCCGGATGCCTTGTCAGGAAGTTCAAACCGTATATTCCCCGGAGGGGTTTCCTGTATGATATTCTTGATGGTGAGCTGTCCGTTTGATCCGTTGATATCACAAACATACCAGTAAAGGCCGTTGCCGATTGTTGGTATCTGCATGGTTTGTATCAGCCCGCTCTGGTTGTAAATCTGAAGAACAGCCTGAGAAGTGGTAATGGCAGGCGCCTCGGAATAGTTATGAATGTAATACTGATACGTTCCGTCAAACATCTGATAAATGGTCATGGTTTCGGGGCCATAACCGCTGGTAACATCGTGATCCAGTGCGGCATAGGGTGCGGAGGTCGCGCTGCCCTGATCGCTGTAATAGATATGATAGGGCTGGCCTTCGATGGAAGGGGTGTTCAGGTGTGAGTCAAGGTCTTCGGGTGTTGCACCCCAGTTCAGGACAAAACGCATGTTGCCTGCAAGCAGGGTCTGCGTCAGGGAAATGTTCAGATTGAGCGTTTGCCCCTGGGGAACTACCACATTATTGTTTACATAAGTGATGTAACCCTGTTTGGAACAGGTTACGGTATTGGATCCTTCAGATGACTGATCAAAGAAATTAACGGCAAGTGGCGCTGCTCCCTGGGTTACATTGGAAGTAAATGCAGCATTGAGCGTGCCGGCCGGAATATTATTAATTGTATAATTTCCGCTCTGGTCGGTTGTTGTGCTGAGACCGGCAATGGTTACCGTGGCTCCCGGTATGGGGGTGCCGTCAAAAGCATCGGTAACCAGGCCTGTCAGTGTGGAGGTTGATGAAGTAGTAGTTGTGAACGAAAAATCATCAACCATAAAGATAAATGCATCATCAGAAACACAATGGATTCCTACATAGATGGTCTGACCATTGTATGCATTCAGGTCAAAAGTTTTCTGCTCCCAATCCGTTGCTGGTGCGGTCAGGTAATTGGATCCGGAGATGTAAGTGAAATCAGCCGGGTCGGTCCCGGTGGTGGATACGGCTACCTTATATCGCTCGAGACCGTATTGGGCAGTGTATGATTTTACCCAGAAAGAAACGGAGGTATTGGTTCCTGCCGACAGGGGAGGAGATATCAGCCAATCGTTGTTGGTAGCTCCGTTTGAAGCAAAACAAGCGGCAATTTTTAAACCTCCGTGAGGAAGTATGGCCGCAGATGTCATAGGAGGATTGGTTGAGGAAGGATTAAAGATGATGAATGACATAGGAGAATACTGATTGGTAAACTCGACGCCCTCAATTCCCCAGGTTTCAGCTCCATCAGCATCAATCAGGGTCCATGGAGCAAAATCAAGGCTGAAATCATTGTATGATTCAAAGCCATCGTTTAGGCTATTCAATGCTTCTGTGCTTCTGGCAGCAGGTAGTTGTTGCAGCGTGGAATTGATTGCAGCCGGTTTGCCGGAAATTTTTCTGAAGGTTTGTGCCTGACCCTGAAAACAAGTTAAAACGGCAACCAAAACATAGACGTAGAAATTTTTCATGAAAAATTAATTTTGAAGTTAATAATTATGTAAAAATACAAAATGCAGATTTATAGATAGTTGAAGGATCTGTGATCTTATAGTTATACAGGCAGATAAACGGGAATTAATTAATCTAAAATTACTAAATAGGTAATACGGATAGTAATTCTGAAGAATTTTTTTCAAAAAAAATCAGAAAATGAAAAACGGGTTGCCCGGTAAGGCAACCCGTTCAAAGCAGAGTTTAATTGTAATTAATTGGAAACCTGAATCTTTATTGTTGAGATGGTGTTTCCTGCATTGATTTTAACAAGATAAAATCCTGAAGGGAGTACAGAAGTATTGATTCTGTTCAGATGATTTCCTGCGTTCAATGTGCCCAGATTGGTATTCATTATCATACGGCCGCTGGTGTTGTAGATTTCATAACTTACCGGAACGCTGTTTTTCAGGTCAAATGAAATATTTACCATGGCTGATGCAGGATTCGGATATGCGATGAGATTTTGTGCAAGACTATTCTCATTGATGCCAGTGGTATTGCCCAGGGCCACGAAATCGCCTCCCGAAGCAAGCACTGCATAAAGTCCGAATGCTGCGCCGTTGCTGTTGTTTGACGGATTCAGGAAGCCGGAGGCAAGCAGACTGATGGCCTGACCATCCAGATTCAGTGAAGCCAGCGGTGCATTGAATACAGCCACGGTTGTAGTTCCGGATTCATCACGAACCTCAAGCTGGTAATTGGCAGTAGGAAGCTCAAGATATCCGGCAAAGTTGCCGTAAGCAAGATTGTCTACAATGGTCCCTGCACCGGCATAAACCTCAACAACATCCACAACCGGGGCATCCGTTGAACCATGGAACACCAGCACATCAGTATTTGAACCGGTAGTTGCTTCTTCGCGGGCGTTGTCATAAACATAGATATTGAAGGGCTGAACCGGGGTATAACCTGAACTGCTGACGATGCCATTGGCTACAAGGATGTACTTGCCGTTTTCTTCCAGATTGTAAGTAAACCTGGCAAGCGCATTGGTGGTATCGGTTGAGCTGGCTGGCTGTATCACAATATCAAAATCAACACCTGCAGGTGCATCAATGAAAGGCGATGCAGTCATAAATGCAAAGTTGTCAAGCAGTAGCTGGTCGTTGAGCCACACATCCACCTGGGCAGCAGCGGCATCAGCCGAATTGTGAATTACCTGCACCCGCGCGGTAGGAGCGACGTATTCAGGCAGGGCAATCAGGTTACCGCCTGAGGCCAGAGCTACATAGAGACCAAAAGCAGGGCCGTTATTATTTACGGCAGGATTCAGGAATCCGCTGGCAATTACAGAGATTGCCTGACCGCCGAGACTCAGTGAGGCCAGAGGGGCAAGATATGTTGCAACAACAGCAGTGCCTGTTTCGTCGCGAACATCGATAATGTAATCAAGTGTCTGAAGCTCAAGGTAACCTGAGAAACTACCGTATGCCAGGTTGTCAATTATGGTACCGGCGCCAACCCATGTTTCAACGATATCAACAACGGGTGCATCAGTTGCTCCATGGAATGCCATCAAATCAGTATTCATCGGGTTGGTGGCCATTTCCCTTGCACCGCCAAACGCGTAAAGATCGAAAGGGGTGGCAGGATTGTAGCCGGTGGGGACAACGATTCCGTTGGCAACGAGAATGTATTTTTCACCACCGGTAAGGTTATAAGTGAATCTGGCGAGCGCATTGGTCGTATCGGTTGAGTTTGCAGGCTGAATTACCACATCAAAGTCAACGCCGGCGGGTGCATCAATAAACGGGGTTGCAGTCCGGAAAGCGAAATTATCAATCAACAGTTGGTCGTTGAGCCATACGTCAACCTCGGCAGCAGCGGCATCGGCTGAATTGTGAATGACCTGAAGTCTTGCAGTAGAGATGTCAGTAGCGGGAAGTGCAACAAGTTCGCCACCTGCAGGCAGTGCTACATATATTCCAAATGCCGGGCCGTCATTATTTACAGCGGGGTTCAGGAAACCTGAGGCAAGAGCCACAGCAGCAGCTCCGTTTAAGCCAAGGGTCTCCAGCGGTGCAAGGTATTCTGCTACTACACTTGTGCCGCTTGCATCGCGCACCTGAAGGCTGTAATCAGCTGTCGGCAGTTCCAGATAACCGGCGTATTCACCATAGGCGATGTTGTCAACCAGTGTGCCGGCACCTGCGCCAACCTCAACGATATCCACCACAGGGGCATCAGTTGATCCGTGGAATACAAGTACGTCGGAGTTGGAGGGTGAAGTTGCGGCTTCACGACCCATACCATAAACATAAATGTCAAAAGGCGTTGCAGGGTTGTAACCTGTGGGAACTACGATGCCATTGGCAACAAGTACGTAAGTTTCACCGTCAGTAAGGTTATAAGTGAAACGGGCCAGGGCGTTGGTGGTATCAGTGGAATTGGCCGGCTGAATAACCACATCAAAATCAACCTCAGCGGGTGCATCGATGAAAGGAGATGCTGTGCGGAATGCAAAATTGTCAATCAGCAGCTGGTCGTTGAGCCAAACATCAACTTCGGCAGCGGCAGCATCGGCTGAATTGTGGATTACCTGAACACGGGCAGTGGGAACGTAAACAGGCAGTTCAACAAGCGCGCCTCCGGCAGGCAGTGCCACGAAAAGGCCGAATGCAGCGCCGTTGTTATTGACGGAAGGATCCAGGAATCCTGAAGCGACCACTGCCATAGCAGCGCCTTCCAGTCCGAGGGTCGCGAGGGGAGCCACGTACCGGGCAACGGTAACGGTCCCGGTCTCATCGCGGATATCCAGCACGTAATCATCGGTAGGAAGTTCGAGGTAAACGGCAAATTCACCGTAAGCAATATTATCAACAATCGTACCTGCACCCACACCGGTTTCAACAACATCCACCACAGGGGCATCAGTTGATCCGTGGAATACAAGTACGTCGGAGTTAGAAGGTGAAGTTGCGGCTTCACGACCCATACCATAGACATAAATGTCAAAAGGCGTTGCAGGGTTGTAACCTGTGGGAACTACGATGCCATTGGCAACAAGTACATATTTTGAACCTCCGCTAAGGTTGTAAGTGAATCTTGCCAGGGCGTTGGTGGTATCTGTCGAATTGGCCGGCTGAATCACCACATCAAAATCTACTCCGGCTGGCGCGTCAATAAAAGGAGAGGCAGTGCGGAATGCAAAGTTATCAATCAGCAGTTGGTCATTGAGCCAAACATCAACTTCGGCAGCAGCGGCGTCGGCTGAATTGTGGATTACCTGAACACGGGCAGTAGAAATCGGAACAGAAGGAAGAGCAACAAGGTCACCGCCGGATGGCAGCGCAACGTATAAGCCAAAGGCAGGGCCATTATTATTATTGGATGGATTCAGGAATCCGGAAGCAACTACCACCGCAGCAGCGCCATTAAGACCTAAAGCAGATAGAGGCGCGCCGAACTGTGCAACGGTTGTGGTGCCTGATTCATCGCGGATCTGGAGACTGAAATCGAGGGTGGGAAGTTCGAGATATCCGTCGAAATCACTATAAGCAAGGTTGTTAACGATGGTTCCGGCTCCGACTCCTACTTCCACAACATCAACCACAGGTGCGTCGGTGGACCCATGGAAAACCAGAAGATCTGTGTTGGCGGGTGATGTGGCAGATTCCCTGCCCATAGGATAAACAAAAATATCAAAAGGTGTAGCCGGATTGTAACCGGTAGGGAGTACTATGCCATTGGCAACAAGCACATACGTTTGGCCATCGGTAAGGTTATAGGTAAACCTTGCCAGGGCATTGGTAGTGTCAGTTGAGTTGGCCGGTTGGATAACCACGTCAAAATCAACGCCGGAAGGGGCGTCAATAAATGGCGAAGCTGTGCGGAAGGCGAAATCGTCGATGAGCAACTGGTCATTCAACCAGACATCGACAACGCTTGCTGCCGCATCGGCTGAGTTGTGAATTACCTGCAATCTTGCCTGGCTGAAGGCTAATACAGGTAATAGCATCAACACCAACATAAAGGAACGAAGTGTAGAGCTGAAAAATTTCATGGTTTTTAGGTTTGGGTTAATGTGAATTGATTGTAACGGTAATATAACAGGGGTGTTGGACTAATGTTCAATTAAAAGCAATAAAAATTAAACAAAAAAATGTTAAAAAATTCAACTTATGTGATAAATGGTGTTATATGAGACTATAAATTAATTATATAGGTTCAAATATTTTTATAGAGTAATTCGTGGGGCTTAATAAATAATGTTTAATAAAATAAATTATATGCTAAACATTGTTTTGTAATTCTGCAAACTAAACAAAGTGGCCTGACCTTTGTTTTTTTGGCAAACTAACTATACTATGTGGAAACAACTATCAGAAACAGACCGGCGCATCACGAACTGGATGGCCTCAAAGGGAATTCTATTGCTAAGAATCAGTGTTGGATTGATTTTTATCTGGTTTGGTGTTCTGAAATTCTTTCCTTCTTTGAGTCCGGCTGAAACACTGGCTTCAGATACGATATCGCTGTTGACATTCGGCCTTATTTCCGGAGAAACGGCCATGATAATCCTTGCTGCCTGGGAAACATTGATCGGTTTGGGATTGATTACAGGAATTATGTTACGCGAGACTTTGCTGTTGCTTTTCCTTCAGATGGCCGGCACTTTGTCGCCACTTGTGCTATTTCCCGGACTAGCTTTCAGCATATTTCCTGTTGTGCCTACCCTTGAAGGACAATATATTATCAAGAACCTGATCATTATTGCTGCCGGTATTGTAATCGGGGCAACAGTTAGAGGTGGCCGGCTGACTGATGAGCCGTGATTGTTAACAAATAAATTATCTTAAAAATGCCTGTATTTCAAAAAACTCAACTGGTAAAGACAGATGTCCTGACCTGTTGGAATTTTTTTTCCGATCCCTCGAACCTTGCCAGGATAACGCCTCCGGAGATGGGCTTCAGAATACTGTTTCCTCAGCCTGTTCCCGGAATGTATGCCGGAATGATTATACGTTACACAGTAAGGCCGTTTCCGGCGTTTCCGGTAACATGGATTACTGAAATAACCCAGGTTGACCGGTTACGCTATTTTGTCGATAATCAGGTGTCAGGCCCCTATCGTTTGTGGCATCATCAGCATATTTTTAAAGAGGTTCCGGAAGGTGTGATGATGACGGATATTGTCAACTATGAACTGCCGTTGGGATGGCTCGGAGCTGCGCTGGCCGGCAACCTGGTCAGGCATAAGATCGGTAAGATTTTTGAATACCGAAGCAGTGTCATCGGTCAGTTTTTTCCCTGAACGGCAAAATGGACTCAGCCTTATCCGGAAAACATTTCCCGGATTTTCATAGCTTTGCGCAGACTTTTCACCTAATCACCTTTGTCTGATGACAAAATCCGGTAAATCCCTGGTTTTTGGCTCGCTTGCCGTCTGCATTTCCGCATCGCTCTGGGGCCTTGATGGTATTTTGCTAACCCCGCAACTATACAACCTGAACATCGTTTTTGTCGTTTTTATTCTTCATGCGCTTCCCTTTTTACTGATGAATTTTTTTCTTTTCAGGGAATACAAACTGTTCAGCCGGTTGACGACAAGAGAAATTATTTATCTGGCACTCATTGCATTAACCGGTGGTGCGCTGGGTACCATGGCCATAGTAAAAGCGCTTTTCCTGGTTGAATTTAAGGACCTGTCCATTGTCGTTTTATTGCAAAAACTTCAGCCCGTCTTTGCCATCGCCCTGGCTGCTGTTTTATTGCGTGAAAAACTGAACAGAAGCTTTGTTTTCTGGGCATCGATGGCAATCATTGCAGGATACTTCCTGACTTTTGGGTTTAATTTTCCTGACTTCAATACAGGTTCAAAAACCATGATTGCAGCGGGTTATTCATTAATTGCTGCATTTTGTTTCGGGGCTGCCACTGTGCTGGGGAAAGGCGTTTTGCATAATCTCTCTTTTCAGGCTGCGACATTTTACCGATATGGTTTTACCTCCCTGATTATGCTCGTCTTTGTTGTGGTTACAGGCAATATGAGCGGTTTTGTCATAGCAACCCCAACCAACTGGCTCATTATTGTGATCATCTCGCTCACCGTCGGATCCGGGGCTATCTTTTTGTATTACTTCGGATTGAAGAAGGTAACAGCAATGCTCGCTGCCATCTGCGAGTTATGTTTTCCGCTTTCGGCCATTGTTTTTGATTATCTCTTCCATGGAAAAGTGCTCAGCCCGGTTCAATGGGCAAGTGTTGCGCTGATGTTGCTTGCTATAATACGTTTGAGCACGCAACGTCGTGGTGCAGCTTAATTTTCAGCAACGCTGCAAGACCCAGCTTAAATCCATAAACTTCACGTAAACTGGAAAGCCCTTATTACGGGCATGCTCTCAGGCTTTGTTCTTCAACAGCAGTAATGCGTAACTGCTGAATAAGAGCGTAGTTAACAACTGTATCCATATGGGGGTGGAAATCAGCCCGGGGCCGATAAGGGCTAACGAAATAAATATCGCTTTAAAGCCATAATAGGCCGCTTTACTGATGATTATTGCGGAGGCCATTGCTGCAAAAATGTTTTTCATCCGGTTGCGGAATGTATAAAACAGCCATACGTTGAAGAGCAGTTCAGCTGTAATCAGCAGCATCTTATAAATAACCGGATGGGCCGAAACCGCAAACGAGAACAGGGGCAGGGTCAGGGCCAGCAGGTAGGCGTTGCGCCGGTCGCTGTGAATCATTGCAAGCACCAGCATCAGGCGCATGGGTTCAATCAGGTAAAGCGGGAAATTGAGAAAATGAGTGAGGGCTGGTGTAAAATAAATTAGCAGTATCGCCGAAGTGTTGATAATGATACTGTTGGTAATTGCTTTGCGTGAAAGACTGGCTGTGCTCATCCTGATATTGTTAAAAGTTTAAATGTTTGCCCGGCTGTTTGATGCTAAACGTTTACAAAAATAAAATTTTGTTGATTTCCCGTCGTTTTTTTAGCATAAAAGTAATCGGTTCTGTTGAAATAATTATTTTTACCGTGTATTATTTCAGGCAATTGATTGATTTTTTTACGGAAACCGGATGAATTTATGAAGCGCCGTGAATTTATTTTAAAGGGAGTCAGTGCCGGATTGGTAACCGGAACATCCTTAAGCATTGGAGGATTAACAGGGCTGGCCTCTGTTTTACCTGCTCAGAGTACCTACGACCTGGTTGCTGTCAGGGATGGAGAACCTGATGTAATGTTTGACAGGGCGATTGCCTCTCTCGGAGGGATGGCGAAGTATGTTAAAAAAGGCCAGAAGGTGGTGGTAAAACCAAATATCGGCTGGGATGTCTCACCTGAAAGGGCCGGAAACACCAATCCCAAACTGGTTGGCAGGATTATCAGACATTGTTTTGATGCCGGAGCATCTGAAGTATATGTATTCGACAATACCTGTGATGCCTGGAATCTTTGTTATAAAAACAGCGGAATTGAAAAAGCCGTTAAGGATGCCGGGGGTAAGATCGTTCCCGGGAATACGGAAAACTATTATCAGACAGTGCAGATTCCCAAAGGGAAACGCCTGAAGGAAGCCAGGGTTCATGAACTAATTCTGAACTCGGATGTTTTTATCAACGTTCCGGTGCTCAAACACCACAGTTCAGCCAGCATATCCCTGGCAATGAAAAACCTGATGGGAGTGGTGTGGGACCGCAGGTACTGGCACAGGAATGACCTGCACCAGTGTATTGCTGATTTTGTTACCTGGCGGAAACCAACACTGAATGTGATCGACGGATACCGGGTGATGCTGCGCAACGGGCCCCGCGGAGTTTCGGAAGCCGACGTGGTCTTGATGAAACAACTGATTGTCTCTGCCGATATCGTCGCAGCTGACGCAGCTGCTACCATGGTTTTCGGAAGCAAGCCGGAGGATATTCCGCATATCCGGATAGCCAACGACATGAAGCTTGGGACCATGGATCTGACCAGGCTGAACATTAACAGGATAAAGATCTGACATGAGAAGTGTTGCGTGGCCCCGGAAGGCCCGGATAGCATTGTCTCTGGTGTTCCTTATATTTACGGGTGTTATTTTCCTCGATCCCGCCCGGTGGATTCCGGTTACATGGATAAATGTGATCACCTGGCCCCAGTTTGCCCCTTCGTTTTTGAAATTTCTTGTCACCGGCATATGGGCAGCTTCCGGATTCCTGCTGTTTGTTATCCTGACTGTTCTATTCGGCAGGATTTATTGCTCAACCGTTTGCCCCCTGGGAACTTTACAGGATATCATTTCCCGCATCCGTCGCAGAATCCTCCGCCAGAAGCCACTCCGGTATGCCAGGCCCCAAAATATGCTTCGGTATATTATACTCATTATTGTCATTATATCAATTATTGCAGGATCTGCTTTGCTGGTTAATTTTCTTGATCCATACAGTAATTTTGGCCGGATTATGGCCAATCTGTTCAGGCCAGTTGTCCTTACCGCTAACAATACATTGGCAGGAATTCTTGAAAAACAGGATATCTTCTGGTTGCCCCGTACTCCCTGGAAAAGTTACCAACTGGCTTCCCTGGGATTTGCCGCTGCGTTCCTCATTTTAGTTACCTGGATGTCGGCCGTGAGCGGGAGGTTGTACTGCAATACGGTTTGTCCGGTTGGAGCGCTGCTCAGCCTGTTTTCAAGGATTTCCCTTTTCAGGATTTCACTCGACAAGCAATTGTGCAACAGTTGCGGACAATGCAGCAAGGTTTGCAAGGCACAGTGCATTGATGTTAAAAGCAGGGAAGTGGATTATTCCCGTTGTGTGGCATGTTTCAACTGCATCACGGCTTGTCCGTCGTCAGGGGTGGTTTATGGAATCGCCAAATTCAGGATAAATAACGGTAAAAAAAAATTTGAAGCAGCGGAAAACGGGCACCGCCGGACATTGCTGAAAGCGTTGATGGTCGGCACGGCATTTTTATCAACCAAAACCTTTGCCACCCGGCTAACCGGAGGCGAAAAGCCAACCTCAATCCCTGAAGAGCGCAGTCAGGTTTCATCCCCTCCCGGATCTGAGGGCCATGATCATTTCAATAAAAACTGTACAGCCTGTCATCTGTGCGTCAGCGCTTGCCCTACGCACGTTTTACAGCCATCATTCCTGGAGTATGGCCTCCAGGGGCTGATGCAACCTTATATGGATTATCATTCGGGTTTCTGCAATTTTGAATGCACTGTTTGCGGTGATATCTGCCCGACGGGAGCGATACTCCCGCTTGCCGGCGAGCATAAAAAGAGGGTGCAGTTGGGTGTAGCTGTATTTATTAAAGAAAACTGTGTTGTCTATACCGACGAAACTGACTGTGGTGCATGCTCTGAACATTGTCCGACCAAGGCGGTCGACATGGTGCCTTATAAGGACGGACTGACGATTCCTGAAGTGAACGATAAGATATGTATTGGTTGTGGTGCCTGTGAGTACGCTTGTCCGACCAGGCCGTTCAGGGCCATATTCGTTGAAGGGAATCAGTTGCATATAATGGCTGATGAGCCGCAACAGGAAGAAATTATTCTGGAAGATACAGGGGAGGACTTCCCTTTCTAATCAGACGAAAAAGGGGGCTCAGAGGCCCCCCTTCAGCATGGCGAATCAGTGCATTGGTTCTAATGTTGATTATAACAACGCCGTTGATGTTGTGAGTGGTTTCAGCTGACTGGTTTCGGTTCTTTATTTTTCTTTTCCGAGCCATTTGTAGGCGAATCCGGCAAGCAGCGCGCCGATGGCAGGCATTACCCAAAAGAACCATAGTTGTTTCAGTGCGATGCCTCCTTCGAGCAGGGCGGGGCCGGTGCTGCGTGCAGGATTCACGGAGGTATTGGTTACCGGAATGCTGATCAGGTGGATCAGGGTAAGGCCCAGTCCGATGGCAACAGGAGCGAGGCCTTTGGGAGCCCTTTCATCTGTGGCGCCGAGAATGATGATCAGGAACATAAAGGTCATTGCAACCTCCGTGATCAGACCAGACATATACGGATAACCATCAGGTGAGTGCTCGCCGTATCCATTGGAGGCAAGACCGCCTGCATAGCCGTCTTTGCCGGATGCAATCAGATAAAGGATGAATGCAGCGAAAATTGCTCCGAGAACCTGGGCAATAATGTAAGGCAGCAGGTCTGAGCCTTTGAACCTGCCTCCGGCCCAGAGACCGAGCGAAACGGCCGGATTGAGATGGCATCCCGAAATATGGCCGATGGCAAATGCCATGGTCAGCACTGTAAGTCCGAACGCCAGTGCCACGCCAGCGAACCCGATGCCCAGTCCGGGATAAGCCGCTGCGAGTACTGCACTTCCACAACCGCCGAGTACCAGCCAGAATGTGCCGATAAACTCCGCTGCTGCCCTTTTTGTCATTGACATAATACCTCCTTTTTTAGGTGAACAATTTTTAAAGGTACGATATTCGGTCTGTGATATGCAACCTGAAGCTGGTAAAATGACCTGTTAAATTGATCAGTGAGGTTTTTCAGATAATAAAAAAGCCGGGAAGTCCCGGCTTTCATAAGCTTTGCGATGGAATTATACCATCGGATATTTTTTGAAAATCTGCTCAGAGTGAAGCAGAAGGTCAATATACTGGGCACGTTTGTAGATATAAGGATCTTTAACTTCGGCTTTGGATAGTTTTCCTTTGAAAGCCTGAATATCGTCAAAGCCATTTTTCCCCATAAATTTTTCAAGATCTGCCAGTATGTTGGTAATCAATTCGGGTTTGTGCTTGTATAATGCACTTACCATCTGTACGGCATCAGCGCCGGCTAAAATCATTTTGGCGAGGTCATGGCCTGTGTAAATTCCGGACGAACTGCAAATGGCGGCTTTTGTATTGCCGTAAAGAACACCTGCATAGCGCAGGGCCAGCCGGTAATCGCCTTCCGTGCTTAAATTGAATGGTGTGCTGTGTTGAAGCGTGTCAAGGTTGATATCAGGCTCAAACATTCGGTTGAAGAGCACAAATGCCTTTGCGCCTGCTTTTTCCATTCTTCTGATAACCTGAAGGGTATTGGTGTAAAACGGACTCAGTTTGACACTGACGGGAATTTTCACTATTTTACATACCTGCTCGACTACAGCCACCTGCTCATCTTCTATAGACTTTGCTTCTGTATTAAAATCGCGGGGAACGGAGAAGAAGTTCAACTCAAGCCCGTCGACACCGGTTTTCTCAATCAGTTCGGCATATTCTACCCATGTTTCTGTGAATACGCAATTCAAACTGCCGATAAGGGGAATATCCAGCATGGCTTTGGCTTCGCGGAGTTTGTGGAGATACTCTTCGGGACCGGCATGCTGCATATCAGGATAAAGGCTGATCATTTCTGCATTGCGCTCGTTGTATAACTCCATTTCATCCTGGAACTGAATGCTTTCCAGTTGTATCTGCTCTTCGAAAAGAGATTTATACACGATTGCAGCTGCACCGGCATCCTGCAGCCTCTTAAGCATTTCCGGGTTGTTTACCATGTTGCTTGAACCTACGATTATGGGATTTTTTAATGGGATTCCCATGTAATGTACAGCCAGTTTTGTCATAGTGTTTTTCCTGATTGATGATTGGTTTGATATCTGAGTCTATTAACAATATCTTTACATTTTTTGTTTGGGCGGACATAAGATTATTGTCTGATTTGTATTAAACATTCCGGGGTTGATGGAATAAGTTTAAATACCCGGAAAGAATACGGCATGTGCAGGCGATTCTTGCAATGCAGGTATCATATTCTATGGGTATATTCAATAAGCGTATTCTGATTGATAATACTACTCCGGTTAGAATTTTTAATAAATTGACTTACAGCGGATTATGAAAACTTTTTAAAAGATAGCAAATCATTTATAATCAAGCCGTTGCTGCCTGCCCCGCTGTGGCAGGGCCCTTGCGCGACGTTTAATTTTAATCGGACAATTGGATAATAGAAGTGCTGGTAAAATACGGGCAGACAAATTTCACCACCGATTGAAGGAATTTCCGGGTTTCTGTTGGTTAAAGGATTTTCAGTCCATGGTTCGATGTTATCTGTTTTGTGACCTGCACAAGGGCGGGCTTGTCACCCTGTTTTCTTAATTAAATTCATTATAAATTAGCTTGTCGGTGCTGATATCAGTCCCTGAATTGAGACTGCGATCCCTTAAAATCAGTAATTTTGCACTGCTTTTCAGCAGGAATTGTGAGTTATTGTTAATGAGCGTTTTAAACACAAACTGATATGACACAAAAGAGAAATTTTGTTACCTGTGACGGAAACTATGCTGCTGCACACATTGCATACATGTTCAGCGAAGTGGCTGCCATTTATCCTATAACGCCTTCATCAACGATGGCTGAGTATGTAGATGAATGGGCTGCCCACGGACGTAAAAATATTTTCGGTGAAACCGTTAAAGTTACCGAAATGCAGTCGGAGGCTGGTGCTGCTGGTGCCGTGCATGGTTCGCTGCAGGCAGGTGCACTTACCACTACTTACACAGCTTCCCAGGGGTTGCTGCTGATGATTCCGAATATGTATAAAATTTCAGGCGAACTTCTTCCCGGTGTTTTCCATGTTTCGGCACGTAGTCTTGCAGCCCAGGCATTGTCTATTTTTGGTGATCATTCAGACGTATATTCCACCCGTCAGACCGGATTCGCCATGCTCGCCACCGGCAGTGTTCAGGAAATTATGGATATTGCAGGAGTAGCGCATCTGGCAGCCATTAAATCGAGGATTCCGTTTCTGCATTTCTTTGACGGTTTCCGTACTTCCCATGAGATCCAAAAAGTGGAAGCGCCTTCAAATGAAGACCTCGCACCAATGATCGACTGGGAAGCCCTTCAGGCTTACCGCGACCGCGCGCTGAATCCTGAGCATCCCGTGACCCGCGGTACTGCCCAGAATCCCGATATTTATTTTCAGTCGCGCGAAGCTGCAAACCCTTTCTACAATGCCCTTCCCGATATTGTTGAGAACTACATGCAGCAAATCAGCAAATTAACCGGACGCGAATACCACCCTTTTACCTTTTATGGTGCGCCTGATGCCGAAAATGTGCTGGTTGCCATGGGTTCCATTACCGAAACCATCAAGGAAGTGATCGACCACCTGAATGCAAAAGGTGAGAAACTCGGCCTTGTTTCCGTGCACCTCTACAGACCATTCTCGGCAAAGTATTTCTTTAATGTAATGCCGGAGTCAGTCAAGCGCATCTGTGTGCTAGATCGTACCAAGGAGCCCGGCGCCAACGGTGAGCCGCTTTACCTGGATGTGAAGGATCTTTTTTACAGCCATGTGGAGAAGCCTTTGATCGTTGGTGGCCGCTATGGGCTCAGTTCGAAGGATACCACTCCGGCAATGATTGTTTCCGTTGTCAATAATCTTAAGAGCAACGAGCCGAAAAACGGTTTTACTGTTGGTATTGTTGATGATGTAACCTTCCTGTCGCTGCCATTACTTCCCGAGATCGACCTTGCCCCCAAAGGAACTTTCCAGGGTAAATTTTACGGGATCGGAGCCGATGGAACTGTTGGTGCCAACAAGAATTCCATTAAGATCATCGGAGAAACCACCGATAAATATTGTCAGGCATATTTTGCTTACGACTCCAAAAAGTCCGGGGGAGTAACCACTTCGCACCTGCGCTTCGGTGACAAACCCATCCGTTCGCCCTACCTTGTAAACACCCCTGACTTTGTAGCCTGTCACGTGCCGGCATACCTCGAGAAATACGATATGCTCAAAGGGCTGAAAAACGGCGGTACTTTCCTGCTTAACAGTATCTGGGATGTTGAGGAAACCAGGCAGCATATTCCTGACCACATGAAACGCTATATGGCCGATCATGATATTGCTTTCTATATCATCAATGCCACTCAGATTGCTGAAGAGATCGGACTGGGCGGACGCACCAACACCATTATGCAGTCGGCATTCTTCCGTATCTCGGGGGTGATTCCTTATGAAACCGCCGTCGATTACATGAAAAAAGCGGTTGTGAAGGATTTTGGACGCAAGGGAGAAGAGATTGTCCGGATGAACCATGCAGCGATTGATCGGGGTGGTGAAGTGACAAAAATTGATATTCCGGCTGATTGGAAGTCGCTTTCCGGTGAAAAGGTTTCGGCTGAGCTGGATGTGCCCGATTTTATTAAGAACGTGGTGATGCCTATCAATGCCATGAAGGGTGATGATTTGCCGGTGAGTGCATTTCTTGGCCGTGAAGACGGTACTTTTCCTGCGGGAACCACCGCTTATGAAAAACGCGGTATTGCAGTGCATGTGCCAAAATGGATTCCTGACAATTGTATTCAGTGTAATCAATGCGCCTATGTATGTCCGCACGCTTGTATCCGTCCTTTCCTGATCGATGAGAGCGAGATGAAAATGCTTCCGGAAGGCACCCCCGCGCTGAAAGCCGTCCCCAAGACCTTTGACGGCCTGCAGTTCCGTATTCAACTCAGTCCGCTTGACTGCACCGGCTGCGGCAACTGCGTTGACGTGTGTCCTGCCAAAACCAAAGCTTTGGTGATGGAGCCCCTCGAATCACAAATGGAGCAGGATAAGCTGTGGAACATCATTTCAAAGAATGTTTCCTACAAAGATACCATCGCGAATAAAGAACAGAATATTAAGAACAGTCAGTTTGCACAGCCCCTGTTTGAGTTCTCAGGCGCTTGTGCCGGTTGTGGTGAAACCCCTTACATCAAGCTGATTACCCAGCTCTATGGCGACCGGATGATGGTAGCCAATGCTACAGGATGTTCGTCCATCTATGGTGGTTCAGCTCCGTCAACTCCATACACCGTCAATGCAAAGGGCGAAGGTCCCGCCTGGGCTAACTCGCTGTTTGAGGATAACGCCGAGTATGGATTTGGTATGGCAACTGCTGTTTCGAAACTTCGCGAAAGGATTGCCCTGCGCATGCAGCTGATTCTTGAAGGAGATTACAGTGCTGACCTTAAAGCCGCTTGCCAGGAATGGATTGATGGCCGTAAAGATGCAGCAAAATCGCGTGAAGCTTCAGCTAAGGTGATTCCTATGCTTGAAAAAGAAACTTCTGAAGTTGCAAAAGAGCTTGTTTCGCTTAAGCAGTATTTCGTTAAAAAATCAGTATGGATGTTTGGCGGTGACGGTTGGGCCTACGATATCGGATATGGCGGACTTGATCATGTAATCGCTTCCGGTGAGGATGTCAATATTCTTGTACTTGACACAGAGGTATATTCCAACACCGGCGGACAGGCTTCAAAATCGACTCCGGTGGGTGCCGTTGCCAAGTTTGCTGCAAGCGGCAAGAAAGTCAGGAAAAAAGATCTTGGTATGATGGCCATGAGTTATGGATTCGTTTATGTAGCCCAGGTAGCCATGGGAGCCAATCAGACACAGTACCTCAAAGCCCTGCGCGAAGCGGAAGCTTATCCCGGGCCTTCACTCATTATTGCCTATTCACCCTGTATCAACCATGGGCTCCGCAATGGAATGGGTAAGGCACAGGAACAGCAGGCCCACGCTGTAGAAGCCGGCTACTGGAGCCTGTACAGGTATAACCCGTTGCTGGAAGAAGAAGGAAAGAATCCGTTCCAGCTTGATTCAAAAGAACCTGATTTTACCAAATTCCAGTCATTCCTTGACTCAGAGGTGAGGTACACCTCACTCAAAAAATCCTTCCCGAAGGAAGCTGTTGAACTCTTTGGCGCAGCTGAGGAGAATGCCAAATGGCGCTATTACAGCTACCGCAGGATGGCGGATATGGATTTCAGTAAAAAATAATTGCTGGTATTGCAATACCCTTTGTAATTTTGAGCCGGGTTTATCCCGGCTCATTTATTTATCATCTCATGAAAAACATAACGCTGATTACTTCACTTGCATTGATTTTACTAACCTCATCGTGTAAATGGTTTCAACGTGAGGAACTTTCAGGCCCTGCTGAAAAACCTGCTCAAGTCCCGGCGGTCATTGTTCAGGACTCTGCATTCCGGCAGTTGGTCAGGAACGAACACATGGTGCTGGCAACCCTCTATCAGCAGACTGCTGCAGAGTACCGGGCGCTATGTTATCAGGCCTTTAATATTGGCAAGTTCATGCTCGACCTTGACCTGGCCGATAAATCAGTGAACAAGCACAGGATTATCGTGCTGGATGTGGACGAGACTGTACTGGATAACAGTCCGTTCCAGGCAAAGTCAGTGCTTGAAAGTACATCTTATCCTGTAAACTGGGATGAATGGTGCAACCTGGCCCGTGCCGAAGCGTTGCCGGGCGCCCTTGATTTCCTGAAATATGCCAGGGCGAACGGGGTGAGTATTTTTTATGTTACTAACCGGAAGGACTATCTGAAGGATGTGACTGTTAAAAATCTGGCAGCCCTGGGATTTCCGCATGCCGATGAGGAACATGTCATCACACGTACTGCAGAAGCCAGCAAAGAGGGGAGAAGGCAGAATCTGGCCGGGAAATATCATATATCGCTGTTGTTCGGCGACAACCTCAATGACTTTGCAGAGGATTTTGAAGGGTTGGCCGTGAAGCCAAGGATGGAGGCTGTTGACCATGCTTCAGCCGAATTTGGCAGAAGGTTTATTGTACTGCCCAATGCCATGTATGGCGATTGGGAGAACGCCCTATATGACTATAACTCAGGAATCGGAGATTCAGTCAGGTTTCAGCTGCGCAGAAAGGCCCTGCGCTCATTCTGAGATACTTCGGTTATTACTGTATCCATTAGGATATCGTGCTCACCTGCCGGAATGGTCTCAAACAACTGAAAACTGAAACAGATTCCCGCTTTAAAGGCATTGATTTTGCACAGAAATCTGTCATAATAGGCCTTTCCGCGTCCCATACGGTTGTTTTTTTTGTCAAAAGCGATACCCGGAATGATGACAAAATCAATTCCGGCATAATCGGTAAAAACCTGACCAGCCGGTTCGGGAATGCCAAACAAATCTCCGGGAACCATTGAATCATCGCCCTGGTATTGTCTGATCAGCATCTCATCACCGTTTACCGAAGGAAGTAGTATCCGTTTTTTATCCGCCCATTTTCTGATCAGGTCATGGGTATGCACTTCTCCTTTATACGACCAGTAGGCCAGTACTGTTTTTGCGCTTCTGAATTCAGGGAGCATTTCAAGGCTGCCGGTGATTATTGCTGATGCTTCCAGATATTCCTGAGGCGATTGGGCTGCTTTGAGCCGGCTTATCGTCCGCCGAAGTTCCGATTTTTCTGCTATTATTGTTGATTGATTCATGCTCATGACGCAATTCATAAAACCGGGCCCTTACGGAAACTGATTCATTCAGAATTCCGGAAGGACCCGTGCAAATTTATGAAAGTTATACTGTTATTGTATGTTAAGTATAAACGGCAGCCTCGCCTGTACGCCTTTTAAGCCAGAAAGTGACTGTAATTCTTTCATGTAAGGGTACAAAAGTCCCAGTTCTTTCTTTAGTCTTGTCTCGGAAGGTTTGCCGGTCAGTTCATCTATAATCTGGGTAAAAGGATCTTTTTGTTCAGGGAGGGACATAATCCGGTAATCTTCGAGTTTTGCCATATTTGCGGCAATGTTGATGGCATCCTGAAGGCCGCCGGTCAAATCAACCAGTCCGGTTTCTGCTCCGTCGGTGCCACTCCATACCCTTCCCTGTCCCAGGCTGTCAACCAGCGCTTCTGGCATTGACCTTCCTTCCGATACATGGTTGACGAATACTTTGTAGATCCGTTCCACATCGTTGGTGATCACTTTTTCCTCGTAAGGAGTCATTGGCCGTGTTACTGAAATATAGTCAGCATGCTTGTTTGTCTTCACAACGTCGAAGGTAACCCCGAGTTTATTGTTGAAGAATTTGCTGAAATCCGGGATTACGCCGAAAACACCGATGGAGCCGGTAAGTGTGGTGGGATTGGCCAGGATGGTATCGGCGGCACAGGCGATGTAATATCCCCCGGATGCTGCATAGTCACCCATCGAAACAACCACCGGTTTAATGTCACGGGCCAGTTTGATTTCGCGCAGGATAACATCAGAAGCCAGTGCGCTGCCTCCGGGTGAGTTCACCCTGAAAACAATGGCTTTTACCGTGCTGTCGGTCCTGGCCTTCCTGATCGCCTTTGAAATGCGTTCCGAACCTATAGACTCATCGCTTCCTTCGCCATCACCAATACTGCCGACTGCATAGATAACGGCGACTTTTTCTTTGGCCCTTTTCTTGAATGTTTTGGCTGGTGCATCCTTGTACCGCTCCAGCTTCATCATTTCAATCTTGTCGTTTTTGCCGATTTCAAGTTTCTCTTTCAGCAGATCGATCAATTGGTCCTTAAAGATTACCCGGTCCACAAAATGATAATTCAATGCATCTTCAGGAGTCTGAATAAGCAGGGAATCGGCTATTACCTGCAGCCTGGCAGGATCTATATTTCTTGCTTTGCTTATGCCGTCTGAAATGTGCATCCACAAAGAATTTATATAGGCGAGTGTTTGTTCTTTGTTGGCTTCACTCATACGGTCGCTGATGAGAGGCTCAATGGCGCTTTTGTATTTTCCATGCCTGATAATCTGGGGGTTGATGTCAAGTTTGCCCAGCAGGCCTTTGATAAACACAAGTTCGCCGGCCATTCCCCTGAAATCAAGCGCCCCTTCCGGGTTCAGGCAGATGATGTCAGCAGTTGTGGCTAAATAGTAAGCTTTCTGGGAATATACTTCACCATAGGCAACCACAAATTTGCCTGATTCCTTAAATTTAAGCAGGGCATTTCTCACTTCTTCCATCGTGGCCATGCCAGATCCTATTTCGCTCAGATCCAGTAATATCCCGCTGATGTTATCATCTTCTGATGCCCTTTTGAGCAGGTCGTTGGTTTCAAGCAGCCCCGGAACATTTGAAGTGCTGAAAAGCCTGGTTTCGCTGAAAGAAAACGGGCTTGCCTGACTTCGTTCAGGAATGGCTTCTTTCAGCGTAAGGTGGAGTACTGTCTTTGGCTTCACCACAACCTCCTCTTTTTTGGTAAAAGTCAGCAGTGAGGCGATCAGAATGGCAAAGAAGAAAAATAAAACAATCATAGTCAGGAAGAAACCTGCCATGGAAGCCAGCATGAATTTAAAGAACTGTTTCATATACGATCTGATTTTGAAATTGGTTAGATGCAAAACTTGGTTTAGAAGCGGAAATATTTACGATTAAAGCAGGCAAAAAGTATTGTCAGATAATATTGCCAACAATTATTTTTGACGTCAAACAGACTGTAAAGTTACAATTGTTTCTCCGGATAATTCTGAACGTTCATTCACTTTCACTTATTCAGTAATATATTTCTGCCCCTGATACCGGATGCAATGAATGCCGGGTGTTTGCACAAATGGTTGCGACGGGTGAAGGAATGTTGAAATTTATTGACAAATAAGGGTACCCGACAGGCTTCCGTTGGATAAAGGTCAGTATTTTTGTATTTATAAATTGGCTCAATGGAAGAAGTTTACCTTTTACTCGGGAGTAATCTTGGTGACAGGGCTGTACTGCTGAAACAGGCACTTTCCCTGATCCGGGTCAGGGCAGGCAGGGTGAGGTCATCTTCATCCGTATATGAAACAGAACCCTGGGAAGCCAGTCCCGGTCTTCCTTTTCTGAATATGGCAGTCTGTATTGAAACAGCGCTTGTACCAATGCAATTGATAAGCGTCTTACTCGATATAGAATCTGAACTTGGCAGGGAGCGGGATGGAAGTTTCAATGCTCCCCGTACCATCGATATTGACATACTGCTTTTTGGAAACCGTATGATCGATGAGCCTGCCCTTCAGATACCTCATCCCAGGATGCATCTGCGCAGGTTTGTGCTTTTACCGCTGGATGAAATTGCCCATGCTGTTGTGCATCCTGTCTTTGGAAAAACTGTCGGACAACTGCTGGATATATGCATCGATAAACTAGCTGTTGACATTTATAAACCGTTGAAAAGCATTGCTTCTGATCAATGAAATATAATTTTATAGCAATAGAAGGTACCATTGGCGCCGGGAAAACTTCTCTGGCAACGATGCTTTCAGAAAGGCTGAATGCCAGGCTGATCCTTGAGCAGTTTGAGGATAACGACTTCCTGCCGAAATTCTACCGCGATCCGTCAAAATATGCTTTTCCACTGGAGCTTTCTTTCCTTGCGAGCCGGTTTCAGCAGTTGAAAAATGAATTATCGGTAACCGACCTATTCAGGCCCCTCACCATTTCTGACTATTTTATCACCAAGTCGCTGATTTTCGCCCGTAAAACCCTTGCCGATGATGAATATGCGCTCTATGCCAGATTGTTCAACATTATAAATCTTTCGATTCCAAAGCCCGATTTACTGGTTTATCTGTATGTTTCTGTTGAGCGGCTCAAATCAAACATCATCCAAAGGGGACGTTCGTACGAGATGGATATTGAACCGGCATATCTCGAAAAAATTCAGAGCGGCTATTTTGACTATATCCGGCAGCAGACCGGTATGCGGATCCTGATCATTGATACAAACCGTCTTGATTTTGTCAATATTCCTGATCATTTTGAATTGCTGTACAATATGATCCTTGAAGATTACCCGCCGGGAACGCATACAATTACTCCCTGATACGGGTGCCTGAGGAATTATTTTCACGTTTTTTCAGCTAATCGAAATATTAGCATTAAATTTGATGAAACAGTGCAGCATCGTGAATCCGTTCCCGGGAGCAGTTGTGATCGGGTGAACGGTTTACTTTATTATTCAGTTATCCAGTATTGAGAAAATCAAGATGGCAAATGAAATCCCCTTTTACTATTTTCTGATTACCATTCTGCTGGCATTGATGATCCTCGGCGGTGTACTCATTTATTATTTAAGGGTCTCGCGTGAAAAAAACCGTATGATCAAGCTGCTCAGCGATCAGAATAAATCGATTCTCAATACGCAGGAAGAATTGCGCAAAGCCAAGGAAAAGGCTGAGGAGTCAGATAAACTGAAGTCTGCATTTCTTGCCAATATGTCGCACGAGATAAGAACCCCCCTGAATGCTATCATGGGCTTTTCATCCCTGCTGCTTGATTCAGGTCCCGAAGAAGAAGACCGCAGGCAGTTTGTCAGCATTATTCACAATAACAGCAACAAATTGCTTGATCTGATGGGAGAAATCTTTGATATCGCCCAGATCGAATCCGGATTGATCGTCATGCAACGTGAACCTTGTCAGATTAATGAAATGCTGATGAGCCTGATAACCTTCTTTAATCTGGAAAAGGGCCTTTCGGATAAGGAACATATCAATATCAGGATGCAGAAGGCAAATAAAGATCATTCATTTACAATATTAACTGATGAACGTAAGTTGCGGCAGACTTTATTTAATCTGATTGAGAATGCACTTAAATATACCAATGATGGATTTATTGAGGTGGGTTATCGGTTTAGGGAGAACAGCATGGTTGAATTCTATGTCAGGGACTCAGGTATCGGCTTCCCTCAGGAAAAACTGGATGTTTTGTTTCAGAGATTCAGGCAGGTTGAGGAAGGGCATAACAGGAATTACGGAGGGATAGGACTGGGACTGACCCTTTCGAAGAAATTTGTTGAATTAATGGGAGGAGAAATGTGGGCTGAGTCAAAACCGGGAACCGGCTCTGTGTTCTATTTCACACTTCCCTGTCAGGTTGCGGATAAGTAAAATCAGCCAACCTGAATATTGGATTTTCTGCTCCTTTCCCTCTCCCCCTGGTCAGGCTGCCGTTTTCCCTTTTATGTTGGATTGAATAAAAAAAAAGCCGGAAACAACATTGTACCCGGCTCCGGTGATCAATATATTTTGTTTAACTCTGAAACTCTTTCAGGGACTCCATAAGTTTCTTGCGGGTGAAGAATATCCTGCTTTTTACCGTGCCGATTGAAAGGTTGAGGTTTTCGGCAATCTCCTTGTATTTGTATCCTTCGGTATGCATTTCAAAAGGCAGGCGCTGATCTGTTTCAAGCTTTGCAATCCCCGCCTTGATTTCCTTGGTGCTGATTTCCGATTCAGGTGAAACAAAGTCGGATTTCCTGGGGATATTGAGATAGTACAAATCCTCGGTGTTGTCAACTATGGTGTTGGCTTTCTGGTTCCTCCGGTAGTTGTTGATGAAAGTGTTCTTCATGATGGTGTAAGTCCATGCTTTCAGATTGGTGTCACTTTCAAATTTATCCATGTGCGTCAAAGCTTTGAGATAGGTATCCTGAATCAGGTCTTTGGCCTCTTCGCGATTATTGGTTAAGGTGTTGGCAAAATAGGAAAGGTTGTCGTGAAGACTGATAAGTTTGTGGCTGAACTCAATTGCTGTCATGATATATTGGCTTTAGATTGGTAAAATATGTTTAACAAACATGATGCAGAATTAAACACAAACCTCTATTTTAATACAATTTTAACATTTGAAATTTACATGATTTGGATTATGGTTTGAGAAGCAATTGATATACAGTTTAATAGGGGTATTTAACAATTTTTTAAAAATGTTTATTGTTTAAGAATAAAAAGTTAAACAAATATTTTACATAAAAATTTCCCATTTCAGGACAAGTTGTGTCCTGAAATGGGAAATTGTCGCTAGCGAGTGTTAAATTGCTGCCAGAACCGCTGGTAATATTGTGCTTTGCTAAAAGTTACATATAAAAATCCATCGGAAAAAGTGCACCATTTTGGGCCAAAATATTTTTAAAATGTTTATAATAGTATTTAAAAAAATGTATTAAGTGTTCTAATTGCTCGAAAATGAGTCAATTGCAAGTATGTATAGTTTGTCAGAAATAAACTGAATTACTGTCATGTCAGGATGTCGGTATCACGATGTTCCGATTTACGATCTCCAAAGACTATAATGAAGAGAGGTTTGAAATAAAGTTTGCAAAGCAAATAAACCGCTTACAACATTGGCGCATCATTGCCGGCAGAGAGGGGAACTTTTTCAGACATGAATCGCCCCGGAAAAGACTTAAATTCCAATCGCCGGGTAATTCATGAATGCAGCAATTTCAGTTTTTCAGTAAATTGTTCGGGAGACTCAATCCTGATTACATTTCCGGGCAGCTCAACAGGATATTCCTTTGTTTGATAGCCTGTAACAAAAACCTGCATTTCGCTGAAAGCCAGAGATAACTGCTGAATATATTCAGAATACTTTTTCTGGGTTAAAGGCGTGGTCATAGAAGTGAAGATAAGGTCAACGGTTTGTTTCCTGCTCACTTCAAGCAGATCTTCAAACGGAACCGACTGCCCCAGATAGATAACCCGTAATCCTGCTTTCCTGGCTAAGTAGTAGTAAAAAAGAAGCCCAAGTTCATGCCACTCTCCAGAGGGCAGGGCCATCAGGATGCACTTGGTGTCAGGCTTCAGCGGGTTGTTTTGCCCGTCAATGGCGATAATCAGTTTTTGTCTGATAATATTTGATACAAAATGTTCCTGGGCCGGAAATATGGTACCGATCTGCCAGAGAATGCCAATCTTTTCGAAGAATGGATAAAGCAGGTTGATAACCGTATCGTCAAAACCCGATTTGATGATAGAAGTAGTGAGTACCCGTTCGAACCTGACTTCATCGAAATCGATCATGGCAACAATCAGTTGTTCAATCTGGTTGTCATGGTCATAAGTAGTTTCCGAGATCTCTATGATCCGTTCGTTTATTTCCTCGTTGCCCATATTGACAATGTTGGAAATTTTGAGGCCGTTACGGTTAAGAATGGAAACGTTCAGCAATTTTTTCAGGTCATTGTCTGAATAGTACCTGATGTTGGTCGAAGTTCTCTCGGGTTCTATCAGTTGATACCTTTTCTCCCAGATCCGGATCGTGTGGGCCTTGATGCCGGTAAGCTTTTCCAGATCTTTGATTGAGTACCTTATCATTGGCTGTGCTGTGTAAAACATTTCGTGTCTGACTTTCTGATCGTCGTATTAACAATGTTTGTTGTTAAATTGTTTAATTTTTGAGCGCTGAAGGTGACACAAAATTATAGAAGTTGTATCCTGCCGTGCAAAAATGTTTTTAAGAGGCAATGCCGGCAACAAGTGCAGCAGCTTTTCCGAGGGCGTTTTCAATTCCACCGGGGTTCTTACCTCCTGCTGTGGCAAAATGCGCCTGCCCGCCGCCACCGCCGCTGATCTCTTTGGCGAGTTCCTTTACGATTGCAGCGGCATTGTATTTTCCGGTATTTACGAGCGGGACTGAGATGGCAACGGTAATCCCGGGTTTGTCATCATGCAGGGTTCCCAATATAATGAGGTGATTGTCAGAAGCATCCATCAGCCGGAAAGCAAGATCTTTTGCAGAACCTGCATCCAGGTACACTTTTCCGGTGATCAGCCTGCATCCGTTTATATCCCGGCTTCCGGCCATTAACTGATGGTATAGTTCGTTCACTTTTTCCATGGAGATATGCTCCAGCTGCCCCCTGAGTTTCTGGTTTTCCTCCAGCAGGTTTCTGATGCCTTTTACCGGATCAACGGGGTTTTTTACCAGTTCTTTGATTTCGCTGATCAACGACAACTGTTTGTGATAAAACGCTTCAGCTTTTCCTGCGGTGATCGCTTCAATTCTGCGCACACCGGCGGCTATGGCCGATTCAGAGATGATTTTAAACAACCCGATCTGACCGGTAGCATGCACATGGGTTCCTCCGCATAATTCAACAGAATTGCCAAACCTGATGACCCTTACCGAATCTCCGTACTTTTCCCCGAAGAGGGCAAGCGCTCCGGCCTCTTTCGCTTTATCAAAGGGCAAGTCACGTATTTCATCCAATACAAGGTTCTGCCGTATCATCATGTTTACCTGTTTTTCAATCTCATAAATCTCCTGATCGGTTACTTTCTGAAAGTGCGAGAAGTCGAACCTCAGGTAATCAGGATGCACATATGAACCTTTTTGTTCAACATGTGTGCCGATAATGTTGCGCAACGCGTGATGAAGCAGGTGCGTGGCAGAGTGGTTATTGGCGGTGTCCGTTCTTGCTTCTTCCGATACGGTTGCCACAAGGCTTGAAGCAGGATTGACAGGGATTGTTTCGGTAAGGTGGATGATCAGGTTATTTTCTTTTCGGGTGTCCGTTACCTGGATGATCTGTTCTCCGGATTTCAGCATTCCCCGGTCGCCTACCTGGCCACCCGATTCAGCATAAAAAGGCGTACTGGCCAGGGAAATCTGGTATGCATCCCTGCCTTTGGTGCGCACCTTGCGATAACGGGTGATTTTTGTTGTGACAGTCAGAGTGTCGTAACCCACGAACGTTTCAGCGGTTTTGTCGTCAAGCACAACCCAGTCTTCCACTTCGATGCTGGCGTCTTTTCTTGATCTTTCCTTCTGAAGTTCAAGGCCTTTGCTGAATCCGGCCATATCAACCTCTTTGCCGTGCTCCCGGGCCATCAGGCCTGTGAGGTCGATCGGGAAGCCGTAGGTATCATAGAGTTCAAAAGCAAAAGCGCCGTCGATAAGCGTGTTTCCCTGGTTTGATTCAATATAATTATTGAATTTTGTTATTCCGTGAGAAAGTGTTCTGAGGAAAGAGGCTTCTTCTTCATGGATCACCTTTTCGACCAGTGTTTGCTGACTTTTGAGTTCACTGAAGTAAGCGCCCATTTGTTCGCTGAGTACAGGAATGAGTTTATAAATAAAGGGCTCATCCGTTTTAAGGAAGGTAAAGCCGTATCTCACCGCCCTTCTGAGGATTCGGCGGATAACATAACCGGCTTTGTTATTGGACGGCAGTTGCCCGTCGGCAATGGCAAACGCAATAGCCCTCACATGATCGGCTATCACACGCATGGCAATATCGGTTTTATCGGCTGCACCATAACGGATTCCACTGATATCAGCTATTTTTCCGATAAGCGGCTGAAAAATATCGGTGTCGTAGTTGGATTGCTTTTGCTGCAATACCATACAGAGCCGCTCGAACCCCATGCCTGTATCAACATGCTTTGCCGGAAGCGGCTGCAGGCTTCCGTTGGCCAGGCGGTTGAACTCCATAAACACCAGGTTCCAGATTTCAATTACTTTGGGGTCGCCGGTATTCACCAGGGTAGCGCCGTCAACTTCAGCCCTTTCTTTATTGCCCCGGATATCAACATGGATTTCGGAACAGGGGCCGCAGGGACCGCTGTCGCCCATTTCCCAGAAATTATCTTTCTTGTTTCCCCTGAGAATACGGTTTTCAGGAACATGGGCCCTCCAGAGATCATGCGCTTCCATATCCGGTTGCAGATTGTCGCCCTCATCACCGCCGAAGATGGTCACGTATAACCTGTCCTTGTCGATCTTATAAACTTCAGTAAGCAATTCCCATGCCCAGTTGATGGCGTCTTTCTTGAAATAATCACCGAACGACCAGTTGCCAAGCATTTCAAACATGGTGTGGTGGTAGGTGTCGTGTCCGACTTCTTCAAGATCGTTGTGTTTCCCTGAGACCCTCAGGCATTTCTGTGTGTTGGCGATGCGCGGAAACTTCACCGCCGAATTGCCCAGGAAGATATCTTTAAACTGGTTCATTCCGGCATTGGTAAACATCAGGGTTGGGTCGTCCTTGACCACCATGGGTGCCGAAGAAACGATATGATGGGATTTTTTTTCAAAGAAATCAAGAAAAGTCTGTCTGGTCTGCTGAGCGTTCATGGGTATTTTTAAGTTGAAAACGGGTCTTGTGATTAAGGATTTTTAACATGCAAAAGGTTTGCAAATTTAATTGAAAATGTTAATTTTGCAGTCCCCCGGAAAAAACAAACCAATAATCTGCCTTTCACCTGATTATATTTTTTTTCTTTGCTCTATGGCAAAAGTCAGATATCATTTCAATACCAAATCACTTAAAATCGAAAAGGTTAAGGTAACTTTTAAGCAAAGGTTCCTTCGTCTGTTATCGGTTGTTGCAACCGGAATGGTTTTCGCCGCGGTTGTGTTGCTGTTCGCATACAATTTTATTGAATCTCCCAAGGAACGCATAATGCAGCGTGAAATAGATCAGTATAAACTGCAGTTTGCCATATTGAATGACCGGCTTGACAAGGTACAGGCCGTTGTGAGTGATTTACAGGACAGGGATGACAATATTTACCGGGTAATATTTGAATCAGAGCCTATTCCTTCTTCGGTGAGGAAGGCGGGTTTTGGAGGCACTGACAGGTATGCCAAACTTGAAGGTTTCAGGAACAGCGACATCATTGTAAATACTACCCGCAAACTGGATGTGCTTACCAGTCAGTTATATGTTCAGTCCAAGTCATTTGATGAAGTTTTTGAACTTGCAAAAAGAAAGGAAGAACTTATTGCTTCAATACCTGCCATTCAACCTGTTTCAAATTCTGATCTGCGCCGCATCGGTTCATATTTCGGGTATCGCACCGATCCGTTTTATAAGGTAACAAAGTTCCATGAAGGAATTGATTTTACCGCTCCGGTGGGTACTGACATTTATGTAACCGGAGATGGAGTGGTTACTAAGGTTGAATATTCGCGCAGCGGATACGGAAATTGTATTGTAGTAAATCATGGCTTCGGCTATGAGACTCTTTATGCGCATCTCTCAAAAATGGCAGTAAAAAAAGGTCAGAAGGTAAAACGGGGACAGGTGATCGGTTTTGTCGGGAATACAGGAAAATCTACTTCGCCACACCTGCACTATGAAGTGCACAAGGGGGGCAGGGCTGTTGACCCGATAAACTTCTTCTTCAATGATATCACGCCCGAGGAATATTCCCTGATGATTGAGCTTTCGCAGCGTCCGTCACAAACCCTCGATTAAACATTTCCTGCCTTATGCCATACCGGAAAAAGGAAATTGAGAAGGTCTATTACAGGATAGGGGAGGTGGCGGAAATGTTCGGTGTAAATGTATCACTGATCCGGTACTGGGAAAAAGAATTTGATATTATCAAGCCTTTCCGGAACAAAAAAGGCAACCGGTTTTTCACAAAGCAGGACGTTGATAACTTTCACCTGATTTACCATCTTGTAAAAGAGCGCGGTTTCACGCTCCAGGGTGCCCGTGAAAAGCTGAAAGCGAACAGGGATGATGTTACCGCCAACCATGAAGTTGTGAAAACCCTTCAGCAGATGCGGGCTTTCCTTCTGGAACTAAAGCAAAACCTCTCTGAAGACTGATTATTACCTGTAACTGTTGCTTGCTAGATAATTGCGGACATAATCCGATACACCATCCTCCAGCGAGGTGAAAGAACCGGTGTAGCCGGCATCTTTCAGTTTATGCATGTCAGCTTCGGTAAAGTACTGATATTTATCCCGGATATCTGCCGGGGTGTCGACAAATTCAATATCGGGTTCAAGATTCAAGGCCGAAAATGTAGCCCTGGCAAGGTCGAAGAAGGTTCTTGCCCTTCCGGTCCCAAGGTTGTAAAGTCCTGGTTGTGGTCTTTTGTTCATCATGAATTCCAGCACTGCAACGACATCCTTAACATAGATAAAGTCGCGCAATTGCCCGCCATCGGCGAAATCGGGCCGGTGTGAGCGAAACAGCCTGACTTTCCCGGTTTGTCTGATCTGATTGAATGAATGGAATATCACCGAGGCCATTCTCCCTTTATGATATTCATTCGGCCCGTAAACATTGAAGAATTTCATCCCGGCCCAGAAAGGAGGCGTTTCTGATTGCCTGAGTGCCCATTTGTCAAACTCATTTTTGGAAATTCCGTATGGATTCAGCGGTTTGAGCTGATCCACAATATCGTGGCGGTCATGGTATCCGTATTCGCCTGATCCGTAAGTGGCTGCCGAAGAAGCGTAAACAAGCGGGATATTGTAATTGCAGCAGGCTTCCCATACCTTCCGGGAATACCCTGTATTCAATTCCTCAAAAATCTGCATATTGAATTCCGTCGTATCGGTTCTTGCGCCGATATGGAAAATAAAGCTGATTTCCTTTTCATGCAGGGGCAGCCAGTCGAAGAACTCGTAACGGCTGATCCGGGCTGCGAGGGATTTGCCGCTGAGGTTCCCGGCTTTGCCGGATTTTGAGAAATCATCAACAGCAACAATTCTCTTGTGTCCTGATTCCATTAGTTTGCTGATCAGGCAACTACCTATAAAACCAGCGGCACCGGTTACTATAATCATTTTTTTTGTATTTGTTTTTGCAAAAGTAAGTTACACTGACGGGTTTTCAAAACCTGCCAGAATTCCTGGCGAACCGATCAGATCAATCCAATATTAAGAAAGAATACAGCGAAAGTCATTGCCTCCATGGTATTGCCGGAAAATTTCCTTTTTACCGGTTGTGAAAAATCTGCCTTCGAAGAACTACATTGACAGGTTGAGCAATTTGCGCATCAACCGGAAGATATCGGTATTGTCGATCATTCCCTTAAAATTTCCTGATCCGGGGCCATAGGCGTACAAAGGTACAGGAATTCCGCTGTGGTCATCAGTCGTAAACCGGCCGCCGGTTTGCCCGGTTTCGAAATTGCCTTCCATATTCGACAGTCCGCCGGTTTCATGGTCGGCAGTGACAATTACCAGGGTCTCTCCGTTCTTACGGGCAAACTCAAGCGCGATACCAACAGCTTTATCAAAATCAAGGGTTTCATTGACAATGTATTCCAGGTTATTGTCATGGCCGCCCCAATCTATCTGGGAGCCCTCAACCATCATGAAAAACCCCTTTTGATTCTTACTGAGCAACTCCAGGGCTTTTTCAGTTGAAAGGCTCAACATATCACCCCTTCCTTCACTGAATTTAGGGGGATGGGCAGGATAAAGCAATGCGGCCAGTTTGCCCTGGTTGACATTGAGCATGGCGGGTATGGTAGAGGCTACCGTGTAATTATGTTTTGCCAGGCTGTCGAGCAGATTGAGACTGTCGCGCCGGTTGGCAAATGCGTCGCGTCCGCCTCCGATAAATACATCGATGTCCGTTTTCAGATACTGTAAGGCAATATCTTCAGTCTGCTTGCGGCTTTTAACGGAAGCAACAAAAGCGGCCGGCGTTGCATGGGTAACATCACAGGTTACAACTATTCCGGTGGAAAGCCCTTTATCTTCCGCCAGTTTCAGAATGCTTTTTACAGGGATGCTGTCAGGCCCCATGCCAATCATTCCATTGTTGGTTTTGATGCCACAGGCAATGGCTGTGCCTCCGGCGCCCGAGTCGGTGATGTAATCGCTGGCCGAAAATGTCTTTACCAGAGCAATCTGGTTAAATTCAGCCATGTGTAAAGTTCCGCATGATGCCGTGTAGGCCGCATACATTTGTGCCAGCCCCATTCCGTCGCCGATCAATAGGATAATATTTTTCGGCAGATGTTCCCTGCCGGATTCTTTCGCGGTTTTCTGTGCTTTTAATTCCGGAACTGATGCAGTAATCTGTAATAGAATCGCTGCGAAGACAAAAATTTTTTTCATGTTGAGATTTGAATTATCATTGTAATCCGCTGCAAAATTATAATTTCCGGACTGTAGCGGCATTAATTATTTATGAAATAGTATTTTTTCAGCAAAAAATGAAAAAGTACGCCATGGCATTTGTCTTTGGAAAAATTAGCTACATTTACCCGCCCTAAAGCAGGGCTGATATCGGAAACGGTAATAATATTTCAGATATCAACAGAAAACATTAATCCAAATTTCTAACCTAAGCTTTATGAAAGAGAAAGCCGTGACTTTGTTAAATGAGTCAAAAACCGCCAGGTGGATCGCGTTGGCTCTGATTTCAACCACCATGTTTTTTGCCTACTTCTTTGTGGATGTTGTGGCGCCTTTGCAGAGCATGCTTGAAACCGATTACAAATGGACTCCTGAAGTGTTTGGTATGCTTGGCGGATCTGAATTTTTCCTGAATGTGTTTGCCTTCTTTCTTATCTTTTCCGGTGTTATCCTGGATAAGATGGGTATCAGGTTTACCCTGATCACAGCCGGACTTACAATGGTGATCGGTGCAGCGCTCAAATACTATGCACTTACACCTGGTTTTACAGATACCGGTTTAGCTGCATGGCTGGGCTCTTTCATAACCTGGGTTCCTGCTTCTGCCAAGCTGGCCTTTGTGGGATTTGCTATTTTTGGTATCGGGGTTGAGATGGCCGGAATCACTGTATCCAAGACCATTGTAAAATGGTTTAAAGGAAAGGAAATGGCTCTTGCCATGGGCCTTGAGATGGCGGTTGCCCGTCTTGGCGTCTTTGCCGTATTCAGATTAACCCCGATTTTTGCAGAGAACGGCGGGCCATCCAATTCAGTGTTGTGGGGGTTGGCATTCCTTTGTATCGGATTCCTCCTGTTCCTCACATATACTTTTATGGATGCGAAACTGGATAAGCAGATGGGCGTGTCAAAGCTGACTACCAATCCTGAAGATGAGTTTAAACTCAGCGACCTGAAAAAGATTTTTACCAATCCCGGGTTCCTCGCGATAGCCGCACTTTGCGTTTTGTTTTATTCGGCCATTTTCCCATTCCAGAAGTTTGCAACAGATATGCTGGCTTCAAAGCTGAATGTTGACATTAAAACGGCGGCCGCTTATTTTTCCTACTTCCCGATTGGCGCTATGGTTCTTACCCCGTTTATAGGTTATTTTCTGGATGTCAGGGGAAAAGGCGCTACTATGATGATATACGGAGCTGTACTGCTTACGGTTTCACATCTGATTTTTGCACTTGTTCCTGCTGAATCCTTCGGCGTGGTGACCGCGATTCTTACCATTGTTATCCTCGGAACTGCCTTTTCGCTGGTGCCAGCTTCCATGTGGCCTTCCTTGCCGAAAATTGTTGAGGATCGTTACCTCGGATCGGCATACGGCGCAATTTTCTGGATTCAGAACATCGGTCTTCTTGCAGTTCCAATTCTTATCGGCTGGGCATTGTCAGCATCCAATCCCGGGGTTTCAGAGCAGATTGCAGCCGGCGTGGAAGGCGTTAAATATAATTATACCGTACCTGAACTGATTTTTGCCGGCTTTGGTGTTCTGGCATTTATCCTTGGCTTTGTGCTGAAGTTCGTAGATAAAAAGAATGGGTATGGACTGGAACTGCCAAATAAAAAGAAATAAGTATCCTTTCTGATTCATTGAGCGGTATCATCAGATGCCGCTTTTTTTTTGCCATGAAGCACAAAAAAAACCTGCCGGGATGTGCAGGTTTCTTAACGACATGAAAGGAGGGAGTGATAATTAAACACTGGGGCCGGGAAGCCCGGTGTTCATACTAAAGTATGTCTTTAGTCTTGTGCAAAGATGCAACAATAAGAAGGCCTTTTATGGGGAAATGTACAAGCGCATGGATTTATTTATCAAGCGTAGTTGTTTTTCGAATATTCGTATTAACGGGCAGGCACATTCGTGTCTTCTCACGCCTTTTTGCCTGAGCCCGAATGCCGGAGGCCAGAACAGTACAGGGAAATTATGCACCAATGCATTGATGGCTGATTCAGCCTTTTACAGGATCGGCGCGTCACTTTCTTCTTTTAAGCACCCTTGCCGACAAGCTTCCTACGGTCACCTCAGCACCGGAAAATTTCTCCCCGGTCAGCAGGTCATCGTAAGTGCCGTTTTCAGGAAGCCGGAACATGTAAGGCGGATTGCCCAGATTAAAAACAACGGAAATCAAATCACCGTTGTTGTTCCGGCGGTTGTAGGCCAGTATTTTATCATCCGCAACGGTGAAGTCCAACGAACCGGAAACAAGCACCGGATTCTCTTTTCTGATGCGGATCAGTTTTTTGTAGAATTCCAGATGTTCCCGGTTAAAACCGACCTGATCATAGGTTTTCTTCCCCGGTTTGATATTCGTCCGGGTTTCGTCATCAAACTTCAACTCTTCCCACCACAGCGGCTTGCGTTCGTCAGGATCGTCGCCGCCCCACATGCCAAACTCATCGCCGTTCCATATGTGAGGCGAACCGATTGAAGTAAACTGATGTACCAGATAAAGCCTGACCCTGTTGTAAGTGTCCGCATCCGGTCTTCCGCTGATATATGCAGTATCTTCGTGAGGAGAAGCCTGATACTTGTATTTTCCCTTATTCGCGAAACACGACAGAAGCCTTGGGCTGTCATGGGTTGCATTTACATTCATCATTCCATACCGGAAAGGCTCTTCCAGCCTGCCCCATTCATAAAGCAGCTGATCAGCAAACTGACGCGCATCATATTCCGGCGCTGCTTCTGCAAAAAATCCCCTGGCCGGGCGGTAAGCCTGGTAAAACATTACGGCATCAAATACTGAATCATTGGTATAAGGAGCCGGATCCATCAGGTCGTCGGGCCAGGTTTGCCACCAGATTTCGCCCACCAGGTAAGCTTCCGGATTGACCGACTTTACCACCTGACGGTATTCGCGCCAGAATCCCATGGGTATCTGTTCGGCCACATCGAGCCTGAACCCGTCAATACCTTTGCTTACATCCCCGTCAGGTGCCAGCCAGCGGCGGGTAACATCAAAAACGTGTTTTTTAGCACCTTCGTTCAGGTTTCCTTCATAGGGAAAACCGTGCTTTCTCTCGCCGGTTACGCCGGTTTTTTTGAATTCGGGCAGGCTCATGATGTTCAGCCAGCCTTTATAGGCAAATTCATTTCCGGCGGTGGCCGGATCGTCCCATGCGGTGACTTCATACCAGTCCTTATAGGCGGATTGTTCCTGGTTCTTTATCAGGTCCTGCCATGCCCAGAACAATACCCCGGTATGGTTCCACGAAAAGTCAACAATTACCCTGATGCCCCGCTTATGCAATTCTTCGACCAGGCTGAGGAACAATTTATCTGCCGAGGTCCATTTCCATGTTGCGGGGTCGGCCGGGTCTTCGGTTGCCATAATGGCGAGATCGCCTCCGGGATCGGGCCCGAAATTGATATCAATGTGATGATAATTCCTGGCATCATACTTATGCAGTGAAGGTGCATCATTAATGGGATTCAGGTAAATCGCGGTAATGCCCAGTTCCGAGAGATAATCCAGCTTGTTGAGTATCCCCTGCAGGTCCCCGCCGTAGCGCCGGTGTTGCATGGTTTCGCGCAGGCCCAACCCGGTTTTTACCGCCCAGGGCTCCTGGGTATACCAATCGGAAGTCCATGGCGTAACTGTCCAGTCGTCAGGAACAGGAAATGATGCCGTAGGTGTGGTGATCGATGCAATGGTGGGGTCATTGGAAGGATCACCATTATTGAACCTTTCCACAAAAATCTGGTACCAGATTACCTCTTTCGACCATCCGGGAGGAGATTCAATGTCTGTAGTTTTTGTTTTACCATTACAGGAAGCCATCATCAGTATGGATGCAAAAAACAGGATGTGTTTAATTTGTTTCATGATATTGTTGTCTCTTGATCGGTTGGTCATTAAGTTGGTAAGGACTTGAAACCGGGCCCGGAATCAGGTTGATGCACGCTTCTCAAGCGATACCGGTATTACCCTTGTCTGAAAATCAATAAAGGTTGAAGGGTTTTCAATTCTTTTAATCAATATTTCAACCGCCTGCCGTCCCATTTCAAAACCGCTTTGTTCAACAGTTGTAAGCGGCGGGTATGCGATGCTGGCGATGGGGTCATTGCCGAATCCGGTTACTCCGATGTCTTCGGGAATCCGGCTGCCGTTTTCCTGCAAAATCTGCATGGCAGCAATGGCAGTGAAATCGTTTACCGCAAAAATGCCGTCTATTTTCGGTGCAATCCGCAAGATCTCTTCTTTGAGCTGATAAACCTCCTGCCGGGTGTCGCATTGGATAATCAGTTCCGGGTCCGGTTCAATTCCGTAATTCTGAAGGGCTTTTAAGTACCCGTCCAACCTTAACCTGCCCACATGCAGGTGTTTCGGAGAGGCCAGGTGCAGGATTCTTTTGCGTCCGGTTTCAAGGAGATGGCTGGTAGCTATCAATGCACCTTCAAAATCGGCTGTTACCACACGATCGGTTTCAACATCTTCGCTCACCCTGTCGAGAAACACAAGGGGGATCCCGCTGTCGATCAGATCCTTGAAATGACCGTGATTATGGGTGGTTTTGCTGATGGAGATCAGGATTCCGTCGACCCGGTTATCCAGTAAAACCTGTGTGTTGATGACTTCCCGGTTGTAATCTTCGTTTGATTGACAGATAATCAGCCGGTACCCTTTTGCATAGGCAAGTTCTTCAATCCCACTGATCACGGAGGAAAAGAAATGATGCGTTATTTCAGGGATGATCAGTCCCAGGGTATTGGAGCGCTGTCGTTTCAGGCTTAAAGCCAATGCATTGGGCCTGTAATTAACCTGTTCTGCATATTCTTTTACAACACGCTTTGTTTCCGTACTGATGTCGGGGTGGTCTTTAAGTGCACGCGAAACCGTGGAAGGGGAAATTCCCAGGGCGCGGGCAATATCATTGATAGAGATCAGGTTTGATTTCATCGAAATCTTTTTAAGGTAGTGCAGTTTTTATTGCATAAAGATAAGGTGTTGGTGAATGCCAATGCCTGTTTACGGATGATTTTTGATAAAAATTCACATTCTTCCGTCCCCCGGAGCTGAATTACATAAAAATTTTCATTGAAAGATGTCATTTGCAATCGTTTCCGCAAACGATTGCGGTAATTTTTTTGTTTCATTTCATGTATTTTTGTTAATAAACCTTAAATATTGAATTAATTTTTTCTTAACATTGTAGCTGGAATACGGCCATTTTTAAGCAGATAGGCAAGTTTCAGGACTTTTTCTTTAAAAGGTGTTTTTTATTTTAATTTCCGGCACTTTCAAAGTGCCTTTCCGGATGATAAGAATATGAAAAATGTCCTGCGTCTTTGAGTTATATTTTCTGCATTGAGAAATGGTCGTTTTCGCCTATATTTGACTGAGTAGTTTTTTGCATATCGTTTGTCAATTTTAAGTTTGAGTTAACATAATTAAACCACCAACCAAAATCAGAATTATGAAGAAGCATTATGCATTGCTGAAAGTTCTGTTTCTGTTACTTGGCCTGGCAATCGGTTCTCAGGGATTTTCCCAGGGAGTCAGGGTTTCGGGTAAAGTAACAGATGCAAATGATGGACAATCCATACCCGGGGTGACCATCTTAGTTAAGAATACCTCTACAGGTACCATCACAGACATTGATGGAAAGTATTCACTTGAAGTAGAACCTGGCGCTACCCTGGTCTTTTCATTTGTTGGGTACAACACTCAGGAAGTAATTGCCGGCGCTCAGACTACCCTGAATGTTGTGCTGGTGCCTTCGGTTACAGAGTTGGAAGAAGCTGTGATTATCGGTTACGGAGCGGTAAAGAAAAGTGACGCAACCGGATCTGTAGCCGTGGTTTCGTCAAAGGACTTCAACCGCGGGGCCATCACGACGCCTCAGGAGCTGCTGGTAGGGAAATCTACCGGTGTGGTTATCACCAGCAGTGGTGGTGCCCCCGGCGCCGGAGCCACCATCCGGATCAGGGGAGGATCCTCTTTGAATAAAAACAATGACCCGCTTATAGTTATTGACGGTGTCCCCATTGATAACACCAGCGTTTCAGGGACCAACAACATTCTGTCAACGATCAATCCCAATGATATTGAATCATTTACGGTGCTGAAGGATGCTTCCGCAACCGCCATTTACGGTTCAAGGGCTTCCAACGGGGTGATCATCATTACTACGAAAAAAGGCACATCAGCTGGTAACAAGAAACTGAAAATCAGTTATAACGGCACGATTGGTTACAATACCATTCCCAATACCATCGAAGTGCTTTCGGGAGATGAATTCCGCGAACTGGCTGCAGATTTGAAAAATCAGGGCTTTTCCGGCCTGAATGATGATGCGCTGAAACGTTTGGGTGGCGAAAACACCGACTGGCAGAGCGAGATTTACCGGAATGCCATTACCCAGGACCACAACCTGAGTTTTTTCGGCAACCTGAAAGCACTGCCTTACCGTGCTTCATTCGGCTACACCGATCAGGACGGAATTCTGCGCGAAACCAATATGAACAGGGTTACAGGAGCGTTGTCGTTGAATCCGACACTGCTCGACGAACACCTGAAAGTTGACATCAACCTCAAGGGAAGCCAGGAAAAACAGCAGTTTGCCGACTGGGGCGCCGTGGGATCAGCCGTGGCATTCGACCCGACGCAGCCTGTGCGCAACGGAAATACCCGTTTTGGCGGCTATTTTACCTGGGCCAACCTCAGCGATGTGCTGCCCGACGGCAGTATGGATCCAAACGGAGACCCCAACCCCATCGGGGTGAGCAACCCGGTTGCGCTGCTTGAACAGACCGATAACAATTCAACCGTGAACCGTGCTATTGGAAACGCGCAGTTTGATTATAAAATGCATTTCCTCCCCGAATTAAGGGCCATCCTCAATCTCGGATTTGATTATTCAATGAGCGATGGAGTGAACAATGCCCCTCAGGATGCAGCATTTACCTTCCGTGACGGAATCGGCCGTTTTACTGATTATTCGCAGGATAAGAAGAATCAGTTGCTTGATTTCTACTTTAATTACGTGAAGGACCTGCCTTCCATCTCGAGCAAGATTGATGCGACTGCCGGTTACTCCTGGCAGCATTTCCAGCGGGAAGGCACCAACTGGGTGCGCACCTATCAGGGTAATATTGACGGAGACAGCCTGCGTTATACCGATTATATTAATGAAAATTTTCTGGTTTCATTCTTCGGAAGGCTGAATTACAGCCTGATGGATAAGTACCTGCTTACCTTCACCCTGCGTAACGACGGATCTTCAAGGTTCTCGGAGGAAAACCGCTGGGGACTTTTCCCATCGGTTGCTTTTGCATGGAAAATGAACCACGAAGGTTTCCTCAAACAGTATGATAAACTCACCGACCTTAAACTCAGGTTGGGCTGGGGGGTAACCGGACAGCAGGAAATTGACGATTATTATCCTTACCTGGCTATTTACCAAATCAGTGATCCGACCGCAGCCTATCAGTTCGGCGACCAGTGGTACCTCACCCTCAGGCCGAACCGCTATGACAAAAACATCAAGTGGGAATCAACCACCACTTACAACATCGGATTCGATTACGGCTTTTTCGATAACCGCGTAACCGGTGCCATTGACGCCTATTTCAGGGAAACAGAGGATCTGATTGCCAATATTCCCATCGCTTCCGGTACCAACTTTTCAAATTACCTCACCACCAATGTTGGTACATTGGAGAACAGTGGTATTGAGTTTATGATCGATGTAAAGCCGGTGGTAACCAAAAATATTACCTGGAACATCGGATATAATATCTCTTATAACAAAAACGAGGTCACCAAACTGCTGCTTACCGATGATCCTGATTTCAATGGAGTTCCCTGGGGAACAATCAGCGGTGGTGTCGGAAACTATATCCAGCGCAATACAGTAGGCTACCCCGCTTATTCTTTCTATGCTTTCCAGCAGGTGTACGATGTCAACGGCATGCCGATTGAAGGATTGTACATCGACAGAAGCGGTGAGGGCGGAAATGTTGCAGGAAACGACGAAAACAAGTACTTTTACAAAAAACCTGCTCCCGATGTGGTGATGGGATTGACTTCCAGCTTCAGGTATAAGAATTTCGACGCCATGGTATCGGCCAGGGTTAACCTTGGAAATTATGTTTACAACAACGTAGCTTCCGACAGGGCTGTATATAGCAGTCTCTACAATCAGTCGGGCTTCTTCAATAACCTGCCTACCCAGGTTAACCTTACCAAGTTCCGGAATCCTCAGTACTGGTCTGATTTCTATATTGAAAATGCATCATTCTTCAGGCTGGATAACATCAGCGTTGGTTACAATGTTGATAAGCTCTTCACGGAGAAACTGGATGCCAGGTTTAGCCTTGCCGTGCAGAATGCATTTGTCATTACAAAATACAACGGACTGGATCCTGAAGTTGACGGTGGGATTGACAACAATATCTATCCCCGCGCCAGGACTTTCGTTTTGGGTATAAATGTTAATTTTTAATTGATGAGCAAGATGAAAAAGTATCTCAAAATAGCATTGGCTGCCCTTGCGATGGTAGTCCTTACAACATCGTGTCTGAAGGACCTGGATGTTGAACCCCTGGATGAGAACCTGCCGGTAGCCACCAACGTTTTTGATTCTCCGGAAGCTTACATGCAGGCATTGGCCAAATTGTATGCCTCCTATGCCGTGAGTGGTCAGGAAGGCCCCTCGGGTAAGCCCGACATTGAAGGGATTGATGAAGGTTTTTCCAATTACCTGCGTCAGTACTGGAACGCCCAGCAGCTCTCCACCGATGAGGCGGTAATGGCCTGGAACGATGCAACCATTAAGGATTTTCACTGGCAGACCTGGGCGCCGAATGATGTATTTATCGCGGCCCTTTATGCCAGGGTATTCTACACCATCTCGATATCAAACGAATACATCAGGAATGCTGCCGGTAAGGAAGAATATAAAGAATTCCTTGCCGAGGCCCGCTTTATCAGGGCACATTCATACTGGCATGCGCTCGATTTGTTCGGCAGTCCCGGTTTTGTTACCGAAGATGATGCGCCCGGCGCATTCTTCCCCCGTCAGATCGGCCGTACCGAGCTTTTCAATTATATTGAATCGGAGCTGAAGGCCATTGAAAACGACCTTGGCAACCCCCGGTTTATGTATGGCCGTGCCGATAAAGCCGCTGCCTGGATGCTGATGGCAAAATTGTATCTGAATGCAGAGGTTTATACCGGGCAAAACCGTTATGCCGATGCTGTCACTTATCTTGAAAAGGTGCTGGATGCCGGATATACCCTGGCTCCTGCTTATTCAGACAACTTCATGGCCGACAACCACACCAGTCCCGAAATGATCTTTTCTATCAACTACGACGGTGAATTTACCCGTTCATTTGGCGGAATGGTTTATCTGATTCATGCTGCCATCGGCGGAACCATGCCTGCTGATGAGTTTGGAGTTGGCGGCGGCTGGGGCGGATTACGGACCACCAAAGCTTTTGTTCAGAAGTTTTATCCGGATGTTGTAAACGGTATTTACAGCACTCCCCGCCCACGCAATTATAAAAACAGCTACCCGGTAATTTATGTACCTGGTAACTATATGATTCCGGAATGGGATCCTGCAAATTCCGCCCAGCTCGCTTCTGTGAACAGCGATGGCAATTACGAAGGTTACATCTGGGTTGAAGCCGGAAAAGAATTCAAATTTACCGATGGACCCTCATGGGATGTAAATTACGGTGACGACGGATTTGATGGTACACTCGATCCGGGTGGAGCAAATATAATACCTGCCGAAACGGGTTACTACAAACTCAATGTGAACCTCAATGATCTGACTTACACCATGGTGAAAACGGACTGGGGTATAATCGGATCTGCCACAGAAGGCCTATGGGATTATGATCAGAACATGACTTATGATCCGGCCACCGGATTGTGGAATGCAATTCTCGACCTTACAGCCGGGGAAGTAAAATTCAGGGCCAATGATGGCTGGGACATTAATTATGGTGATTCAGGACTCGATGGTATTCTGGATGCCGGCGGTGACAACATTGCAATACCCGAAGCAGGTACCTATGTGTTTGCCATGAAGCTCGGCACACCCGATTATACTTACTCTATAACCCGCACTGCATTCGACAAACGTGCCATGTTCTGGACCGATGGCCAGACCCTTGAAATCAACGACATTGGTCAGTTTACTGAAGGTTATGCCATTACCAAGTTCAAAAATGTGAACAAGGACGGTTCGCCGGCACGCTTCCCGCATCCCGATTATGTATGTACCGATTACCCGGTATTCCGTCTGGCAGATGCTTACCTGATGTATGCAGAAGCAGTGAAGCGTGGTGGTGGCGGAAGCGAAAGCCGTGCGCTGGAACTTGTTAACCAGCTACGTACCCGCGCTTATGGTGCGGCTGACGGCAACATCACCGGTGGCGAACTCACCCTGGACTTCATCCTTGATGAGCGTGCCCGTGAACTTTACTGGGAAGGCCACCGCAGGACCGACCTTATCCGTTATGACAAATTTACCACTTCAGCTTATCTGTGGCCCTGGAAGGGTAAAGTGCCCAATGGCACCGCGACCGGAAGCTTCAGGAATCTTTATCCCATTCCTGCTGCTGAAATGTCGGCCAATCCAAACATGCAGCAGAACACTGGTTATTAATCTTATTAAAATTCAGATATCATGAAAAAAACATTGTTTTTCATCATAGCACTCGCCGGAATACTTGTATTCAATTCCTGCGAGAAGAGCGGGCTGGATCCGGTTCTGGATATGGAAAATACCATAAACCCGGTGATTTCATCTCCGGGCAATAATTCAGAATACGTCCTGCTCGAAGCACAGCAGGATGCCCTGTGGGCAAATATTTCATGGGCTCCGGCAGTTTATAATATTGAAGCCGGACGTAACTGGAACCTGCTCAATCCTGACAAGCTGGGTACAGTTACCTACACCGTTCAGATTGACACGGAAGCCGACAATTTCAGCAGTCCGCTCGGACTTACTGCTACCACAGAAACCAGCTTTTCGATGACCGTTGCCGAATTTAACGGTAAACTGTTAAGCATGGGCCTTGCCACCGGCGAAGCCCACAACCTGGTATTACGTGTAATTGCAGATGTAACCGATGGGTCGGCATATGACAACGCGGTATCGGAAACCGTTAAAATGAAGGTTACCCCTTATGCTGCCGAAATCGTTTATCCTCCGATTTATCTGCTCGGGGATGCTACCGCACCCGGATGGGTTAATACCGATGCATTGCCGATGCACGCTTTCAACACGACGCAGTTTGCCATTGTCGCCAACCTGGCCGGTGAAGGCAAATACCTGAAATTTATCAGGACCCTGGGAGCCTGGGCTCCGCAGTGGGGTACCGATGGAACCGGTACCGGTGAAAGCGGACCACTGGTTTTCCGTCCCACAGAAGACGAACCTGATCCCTCAGCCATCCCTGCTCCTGCAGCAGCCGGCGACTACAGGATTTTTGCTGACATCCAGGCGCTGACCTATACCATTACCAAGGCTTCTGAAACGCTCTATCTGCTGGGCGACGGAACACCCGCCGGATGGGATAACACTGCCGCACTGCCGATGACCAAGGTATCTCCCGGTCTCTTTGAAATTACAGTGAACCTGTCAGGTGGCAGCACCTTCTTCAAGTTCATTGAAACACTGGGTCAGTGGGCGCCGCAATATGGTACTGATGAAAGCGGAACAGGCGATGCAGGCAATCTGGTTCTAAGGCCTACCGAAAATGAACCTGATCCCCCCGCAATTCCGGTACCTGCCGTTGCAGGCAGCTACAAGATTACGGTTGATCTTGCCAAAATGAAATATACCGCTGTTTTGGCCAATTAGCGAATGCTTAGTGAATTATTGAACGGCAGGCTATCCGCAAGGGTAGCCTGTCGCTTTTCATGAGAGGCAGGTTGATGCGTTTACTCCCGGTGTAAGCGGATTGTTGTATTTTTGCAGTTCAGCTGATACTTATGGGTAGAAAAGTTAGAAATGAGGGCCCCCTCATCCTCGAAAATGTTGAAATCATTGATGCCGGTGCTGAAGGGAAGGCCGTTGCAAGGGTTAATGATATGGTGGTATTTGTGCCGTTTGCGGTGCCCGGTGATGTATGCGATGTGCGGATCGTATCGCGCAAGCGCAGGTTTTTTGAGGGCAGGGCTGTGAAATTCCATAAATTATCCGATATGCGGGTAAATCCCGTATGCAGTCATTTCGGAATCTGCGGCGGGTGCAAATGGCAGGGAATGGATTACAGCCGGCAGTTGTATTACAAGCAGAAACAGGTACAGGATAATTTCAGCAGGATCGGACACCTGGAGTTCCCAGGCATACTGCCCATAAAAGGGGCTGCTCACACCGAATACTACCGCAATAAACTGGAGTATACTTTTTCCACCCACCGCTGGCTTACCGATGAGGAAATGAATATCCCTCCTGAAGCGCGTGATATGAATGCCCTGGGTTTCCATATTCCAGGAATGTTCGACAGGGTGCTGGATATTCAGCATTGCTATCTTCAATCAAATATCTCTAACCGGATACGACTGGCATTGAAAGATTTTGCCATCAACAGGCAGATTTCATTTTATAATATCAGAAACTTTGAAGGCGACCTGAGAAACCTGATTATCAGGAACTCCAATACCGGCGATCTGATGGTGATCGTCGTTTTCGGAACAGACGACCCCGGTAGGATAGAAACAGTCATGCGGTTTGTTTCTGACCGTTTTCCTGAAATCACATCGCTCTTTTATGTTGTCAACCAGAAGCACAATGATACGATCAATGACCTGATTCCGGTGCTTTACAGCGGAATTCCGCACATGACGGAAGCGATGGACGGCCTTGAATTCAGGATTGGTCCCTTGTCTTTTTTTCAGACCAATTCAGTTCAGGCGCTGGAGCTGTATACCATCACCCGGGAATTTGCCGGCCTCACAGGAACAGAAACAGTTTATGATCTGTATACCGGAACAGGTACAATTGCAAATTTTATCGCTCATCGTGCCGGGCGGGTTGTGGGGATTGAGTATGTGGAGCCTGCTGTGCGGGATGCGCGGATGAATTCGGAACTGAATGCTATTTCGAATACCGTTTTTTATTCGGGCGATATGGCTAAAGTGCTGACTTCTGAATTTATTATGAGTAACGGTAAGCCGGATGTGGTGATCACAGATCCGCCCAGGGCCGGTATGCACGAAAAGGTGATAAAAAGCATCCTGGAAGCGGCGCCGCAAAAGATTGTTTATGTGAGCTGCAATCCCGCCACGCAGGCCCGCGACATCAGTCTGATGGCGGCGCAATACCGGATTTCAAAGGTGCAGCCTGTGGATATGTTTCCGCATACCCACCATGTGGAGAATGTCTGTCTGCTGGAGCTCAGGTGATTCACCGGCACTAAGGCCTGAAAGATTTGATCTGTCCGGCAAGTTCGTTCAGGTCCGGATTTTCTCCTTTAAAGATTATATGGGCTTTTTCATAAAATAAGGCTCTTTGTTCCAGATGCCGCGTTACCCAGGGTAGCAGTTGGTCATGGCCGATTTTCTTAATCAGCGGCCGGTTAGTTTTAGATTGGGAGAGCCGCTTCACAATGGATACAGGATTGAGTTTTATATAAACGGTTATGCCGCTGCGCTGCATAAGACTGAGATTGTCGAAATAACAAGGCGCGCCGCCTCCTGTGGCAATCACCGTGTTAACCCTGCCGGCCAGCGATCTGATGACTGAATGCTCCAGAATCCTGAATGCATCCTCTCCTTCACTGTCAAAGATCTCTTCGATGGTTTTTCCGGTCATCGATGCAATCAGCTCGTCGGTGTCTTCAAATGCATATCCGAGCATTCGGGCAAGTTTTCGTCCGGCGGTCGATTTGCCGCTGCCCATATAGCCGATCAGGAAAACTGGTTTTGACATGAATTAAATGAATCTGACAGACAAAAATAGCATTATTCCCGGAAATGGACTGCCAAGGAGATGCGGAATACGCAGGACGGATATCTGCTTATTTTTGTAACTTTATACCCTTATGGCATAATTTCAGGTTTACAGAGGATAACTATCATAATGATTTCAACCATTCATCAGATACTGGCGCGATATTGGGGATACAGTGCCTTCAGGCCCATGCAGGAGGAGATTATCCTGTCGGTATTGTCGGGGCACGATACGCTTGCCCTGCTGCCCACCGGAGGAGGCAAGTCGTTGTGTTTCCAGGTGCCCGGAATGGTGACAGCGGGCATTACCCTAGTAATCACGCCCCTGATTGCCCTGATGAAAGACCAGGTTGAAAACCTGAAAAGCAAAGGAATTCCTGCCGAAGCTATCTATTCCGGAATGACTCCCAGGGAAGTTGAACTTGCCATGAATCATGTACTGCACGGTCAGGCGCGTTTCCTTTACCTGTCACCCGAGCGGCTGCTTACCGAACGGTTTCTCACGGCGCTTGAGCATATCAAAGTCGGAATGATTGCAGTGGACGAAGCTCATTGCATATCTCAATGGGGCTACGACTTCAGGCCGCCCTACCTGCGCATTGCAGAATTACGCGACCGTCTGCCCGGTGTTCCCGTGCTGGCCCTTACTGCCACGGCAACCCGGAAAGTGGTGAATGATATTCAGGATAAGCTCAGATTTTCGCAATACCATGTGTTTGAACGCAGTTTCGAGCGCAATAACCTTGCTTATGTCGTTTCGAGGACGGAGAATAAAACTGACCGTCTTCTCAGAATTTGTACAAATGTTAAAGGAAGCGGAATTATATATGTGCGTAACCGGAGGAAAACCAGGGAAGTTGCAGGGTTGCTGGCGAGAAGCGGTATCAGGGCAGACTACTACCACGCGGGTCTGGATCCCCGTGAAAGGGAGAAGAAGCAGGATGCCTGGAAAAGTGGTTCGATCCGGGTTATGGTTTCTACCAATGCCTTCGGCATGGGAATCGATAAGCCGGATGTGAGGTTTGTGGTGCACCTGGATCTGCCCGATAGCCCTGAAGCCTATTTTCAGGAGGCCGGAAGGGCCGGCAGGGACGAGAAAAAAGCTTTTGCCGTGCTGCTTTTCGAAGAAGCCGATATCCTGGATGCCCGCCATAACCTTGACCTTTCATATCCTGAACCTGAGTTCATCCGCAGGGTTTATAAAGCCCTCGGAAACTATCTGAACCTGGTTCCCGGTACCGGTCGCGATACTACGCATGTATTTGATATCAACAATTTTTGCAACCAGTACGATTTTAAGCCGGTTATGGCTTATAACTCCCTTAAATTCATTGAAAGAGAGGGATTTATTGTGATGAATGAGGCAATGTCAACCCATTCTAAACTTGTATTTAATGCCCGTAAGGATGACCTCTACCGTTTTCAGGTTGAACATGCGGCATTTGATCCGCTCATCAAGATGATCCTTCGCTCATACGGAGGGGTATTTTCTGAACCCGCGTCCATCAGTGAGGCAGAATTGGGACAGCGCTTGTCAGTTCCTGCTGAAACTGTGTCTCAACTGCTTACACGACTTCACCAGCTGGATATCCTTACCTATGTTCCCCGGACCGACAAACCTCAGATTACTTTTTCGAGTGAACTGATAAAAGCTGAGGACCTCCGGATTTCACCACAGTTTTATCATGACCGTAAGCTGGAAGCAGTTCAAAGGCTTGATGCCATCATTAATTATGTATCAACCTTAAACCACTGCCGGAGTCAGATGCTGATCTCCTATTTCGGTCAGACAGACAGCCGGCGTTGCGGAATCTGTGATGTCTGCATCGAAAGGAACAAAGCAAACCTCAGTGAACTGGAATTCAATAATATTGTTGAAGTTATCAAACCTTTGCTGAAATCGGTCCCCTGCAGCCTGAAGGAGCTTACGGATGCCTGTCCCCGGATCAGTGAGGAAAAAGTGATCAATGCGGTGACCTGGCTGACCGATAATGATAAAATTGAGGTTATTTCGGATGGATTCTTCAGATGGAGATCAGGAAATGAGGATCAGTGAGAGGATACCTGCAAGGGATTTTTACGTGGATGGTGATGTGGTCGGAATATCAAAACGGCTGCTGGGGATGAAGATTGTTTCCAATACTCCTGAAGGTATCTGCTCAGGCATCATCATTGAAACGGAAGCCTATGCCGGGGAAACTGACCGTGCATCGCATGCTTTTGGCGGAAGGTTAACGCAGCGCACTGAAGTGATGTATCGCGAGGGTGGCATCGCCTATGTATACCTCTGTTATGGCTTGCATTCCCTCCTGAATGTTGTTACCGGTCCGGCCGGATTGCCTCATGCAGTGCTTATCAGGGGGATTTATCCGCTAGAGGGTACAGGCATTATGGCAGATAGGATAAAGCGAAGCATTAATTTGCACAAAGATGGTCTTGGCCCCGGAAAGCTGACCAGGCTGTTAGGTGTTGGTAAAAGGCACAATGGAACAGATCTGAAATGTAACGGGCTTCTTTGGATAGAACAAACGGGATTGGCAATCACTGAAAGCATGGTAACTTCAGGACCGAGAATCGGCATTGATTATGCCGGCGAGGATGCCGGGCTGCCATACCGTTTCCTGGCGGATGTAATTCAGGTAGAAAGGGCAATTAAAAAGGCCGGCCTTTTTAAGGCCAGCCTTTAAACCGTTGCTTACCGGCAGCTTATTTTACATTCTTTGAGAGCTCAGCACCTGGTTTGAACTTAACAACTTTCTTGGCAGCGATCTTGATTTCTTTGCCGGTCTGTGGGTTACGGCCTTTGCGGGCAGCGCGTTTCGAAACCGAGAATGAACCAAATCCTACAAGAGCTACGCGATCACCTTTTTTAAGGCTTTTTGAAGTAGCTGAGATGAAAGCGTCAAGGGCTTTTTTGGAATCGGCCTTGGTGAGCCCTGAGTCTGCTGCAATGGCAACAATTAATTCCTGTTTGTTCATCGTTTTCCTGATTTAAATGAATACTTTGTTGGATAACCTAACGCAAATATAAGCTATTCCTGCCTAAAATCAAGTGTTTTAGGAAAAAACCTTTAAAAAAGTTAATAAAACCGGGAGTTTGTTAATAACTCGGGCTAAAAAAGGCTGAAAAATCAGGCAAAACCGGCGCTAAACCGCTTCAGAAGGGGTTTTGAAGACAATGCCGGTCGTTCTCAGCCCCCTTAAGAATTCACTTGCCTGCATGGCTTTTTTACCAGCCGGCTGAATGCTTATTATTTCTATATATTGATCTCCGCAGGCAACAAAGAGCCGGTTATCCGAAACGATTTTTGCATGACCCGGAACGACCCCGGCTATTTCGCCGGTCAGGGCCGATCTGAGCAACTTGACTTCCCTGCCGGCGGTTTCACCCGTGAGGAATGAAATGGCGCCGGGATACGGGCTTAAACCGCGTATATGGTTATGGACTTCCTGCGCAGTTTTGTCCCAGTTGATGAAACACTGTTCCCTGAATATCCGGGGAGCGCTTCTGAGGGGTTCGTTGATCACAGGCTGGGCAAAAGGGGCGCATTTTCCTGCGGCAATGTTGTCAATGGTTTTAACAACAAGCGCAGCGCCCGATTCCTTCAGCCTGTCATGTAATTCGCCGGCCGTTTCATCCGGACCAACAGCTAACTCCGACTTCAGAATAATCTTGCCGGTGTCAATGCCTTCGTTGATAAAAAAGGTGGTAACTCCGGTAACGGTTTCCCCGTTCATGACGGCATGATTGATGGGGGCTGCTCCCCGGTATTGCGGCAGAAGGGAAGCATGCAGGTTGAAGCATCCCAGTTCCGGCAGCGACCATACCGCTTCGGGTAATTTCCTGAAGGCAACAACCACAAAAAGATTGGCGCCGAGGTTCTTCAACTCATCCAAAAATCCGGTATCGTTCAGTTTATCGGGTTGAAGCACCCCGATGCCATGTTCCAGGGCGTATTGTTTCACCGCCGATTGCCTGATTTTAAGGCCGCGCCCGGCTGGTTTGTCGGGGACCGTAACCACCGCAGGTACCCGGTACCCCGATTCCACAATGCGCTGCAGCGAAGCAACGGCAAATTCAGGCGTGCCCATAAATACTATGCTGATGTCGTTCATATTGCCCTGGCTTGAGCGGTTATTAATTACGAAAATAGTGCTTTTCTGCAAACAGCCTTAAATAAAAACACCCGGTTGGCCCCCGGGTGTTTAACTGTCTTTTGTCCAGTGATTATTGTCCTTTCAACCGGGCAATATATTTTTCGACATCCCTGGATTCTGCGCTGCGCGGAAAATCAAGACGGATACGCTCGTAAGCCTTCAGCGCTTTTTCTTTATTGCCTGATTCTTCGTAAGCCCAGGCAGCTTTCTGCAGGAACAGGGGAGTAGTAAAGTCGTTTTTGTAAGTATCGGCAGCCTTGAGGTAGTTTTCAGCTGCTTCCCCGGTTTTCCCGAGTTCCATATATGCATCACCGATTGCACCTTTGGCCATTGGCAGAACCATGTTGTCCTTAATATTGAACTTTTTCAGGTGGCTGATTGCTTCTTCAAATTTCCCTTCATTCAGATAAATGATGCCTGTGTAATAATGTGCAAGCTTTGCAGATTTGGTGATTCCGTAATCATCAATAATCCCTAAAAATCCCGGATACATACCGTCGCCGTTCAGCGCAAGCTTAAGGGAGTCCATTTCAAAATATTTCTCTGCCATGAACATCTGCGATTGAGCTTCCTTTTCACGGGGCATCAGGTAGAAACGCTGAAAACCAAAATATGCTAAAACCAACAGCGCGATGGCACCTGCAATAATTCCTAGGAGTTTCTGATTCTTTTCAATAAAAACTTCTGATTTGCTGAGGGCTTCCTCAACGGCCATGATTTTTTCTTCTGTGTTGTCGGTCTTTTTTGCCATTGCTATAAAAATTAGTCGCGCAAAAGTAAGGCTTTTTTTTTATTTGACAAAAGGGGATTTTTTCCGTTTAAGATATTGTTCCGATTGCCGGTTTCATTTCATTTTATCCTGATTTCTTGACTGACTGCCTGATTTTTTATACTTTTACAAAGTGAACTTCATAAACCAATTAAATAGCTGATATTATGGGAAAAGGAGACAAAAAGACCAGGCGTGGGAAAATTATCATGGGTTCCCATGGCGTTACAAGGCCAAAAAGGATCAGGAAAACCGCACCCCTGGCAGTTGCTGCAAAACCGGAGCCTGTTGCAGATGAACCCAGGGCTAAACCAAAGGCAGCGCCCAAAGTAGTGGCGAAAGATGCTGAGCCAAAACCCAAGGCTGTCAAAAAGCCGAAAGTAACAGCAAAAGCGGATGAAACAGCCGAACCCGGCGAATAAAAACATGTTGCTTTTCTATCAAGGCCCCCGGATTTAACCCGGGGGTTTTTATTTCCTGCTTACCAGCTCCTTGAACATCCTGCCCCTTTCTTCAAAGTTTTTGAAACGATCGTAGCTCGAAGCGGCAGGGGACAGCAGGCAGATCCCTCCGGACGGTGTGACTGATACAGCCTTCTCAACGGCAAGTTCAAATTCCCTGATAAAGAAGGCTGAAGGATTGCACTGTTTGAACTGTCTGAGCAATCCAAAGATCCGTTCACCGGCGGGACCGGTCAGGATAATGCTGCTAATTCCGGATTTGCTGATAAAATCAGCAAGGCCGGTGTAATCTATGCCTCTGTCAAACCCTCCGAGAATCAGGGTGTCAACGTTTTTAAGCGTGGCAACGGCAGCCATGGCAGCTTCGGGAATGGTGGAGATGGAATCATTGTAAAATATTTTTCCTGAAAAGTTCCCGACATACTCAATCCTGTGTTCAAGGGGTGTGAACGTGGCCACCCCTTCAGCAATGGCCGCAGCCGGGATGTTCATTAAACTGGCTGCGGAAGCAGCTGATATGATGTTGCGGAGATTATGTGTTCCGGCCAGTTTGGATTTATGTTCCGCGGCAAGAAGGATCCTCTCAGCCCCCTTATTCCTCAGTACAATGTGATTTCCGGAAATACCGGCGCCATCCCCGGGAAATTCGCTGGTATATACGGGAAACTTACTGCCCTGTAGGCGCAGTTCTTCCATGAGTTTCAGGATATTCTCATCTGAGCCATCATAAATAAATGCATCATTGAACCGCTGCTTCAGCGCGATCTGAAACTTTGCCAGCTGATAGTGCCTGAATGAAGCGTAATGATCGAGGTGCTCCTGAAAAAGGTTCAGCAAAATGCTTATCGCCGGTGCCCGGGTAATGTACTCAAGCTGGTGCGACGATAATTCACTGATAATCCTGGTTGCAGGCGTTATTTTGTCAACAAGGTCAAAAAGCGGAACGCCGATATTGCCGGCCAGCAGGGTGTCGCTGGTGTAATTCCGGATAATGTGGTGCAGCAGGCTCGAAGTGGTGCTTTTGCCTTTGGTGCCGGTAATGCCTGCCATCCGGGGGGCATAAGCCCGCAGGAAAAGATCGGTTTGCGAGCTGATCCTGTCCGGATTGAATGCGGCCCCGCTTCTGAAGAGCGATATTCCCGGCGACTTGATGACCAGGTCGAAGTGGTTTAACTGATCAAGGTATCCCGGGCCGGTGATGACAGTCAGTTTTTCATTATTCAGTTCCGGATGCTTCTGTAAAATCAAGGGATCGGCGTCTGCAACGGTAAGCGGAAGGTGCGGGCAACACTGATCAAGCAACCTGAGCGTTGACTGCCCTTCGCGGCCATATCCGAGGATTAGTACCGATTTGCCGTTGGTTACCGACTTTATCAGGCTTTTCATTGCAGTGCTTCTTTTAGCAGGTTTAACAGTTGGGGCGGGACGCAGTGTTCTGAATTCAATGAACTGAAGCATACTTCAGGATTAAATCGTCCCTTGATCCCTTCGTACCTTCGCAGCAGCAATGGCAATTCTTCCGGCCCGGGTTGCTGAAGCATCATCTGCAGGGCAATGTTTACTTCATTAATTGTCCCTACGCATTCAAAAGGCTTGTTTTCGGCAAGGCCGCACAGCTCGTCGAAAGTATCCTGCATCTCTGGATCATTGAGCATATCGTGCCCCAGCATCCGTTCAGTTTCCCGGATGCCTGCGAAAGGCGACAGAATGATGGATGTAAAGAGGCATTTCGGACATTTTCCGCACCAGCTGTCGGTTTTACTGCCGGCATTGCAACTCCTGAAGACATTGTGATATGGTTTCAGTACAGAAAAGATTTTAGCGATCTGAAGTTCTCCCAGCGGCCGCAGAAAACTGAAATAGTCAAAACCGGGTGAGATGAATTTGCTGTAATATTCCCTGAAAGCGGATTCAAACTCAAATGACTTGGAATACTGATGATTGATTTTTGTCCCCGGGATAGTTGCCTCGTTTGCACTGGATTCGTTCGAAAGGGCAATATGGCGGTAGCCCGTAAGCAGTGAGGCCATCAGGGTATAGAATGCCAGCATGGCTGAAAACGGGGTGTGGCCGTTCAGAAATCCCTGATCATTGAGTTTCAGCAGTAAAGGGTCAAGGTTTCTTTGGATGGTTATAACTTCGTTCATTCCGAAGCCTCCGGCTGCTGCGGTATGAACCGTCGCTCCCCTGGGATTCATGATCAATGGCATGATATTTCTGTTTCCCTGTTTCAGCAGTTCCAGTGTAACAACCGAATCTTTTCCGCCGCCCAGCGGGACAAGTATCCCCTCGCTCAGGTTTATGGGGAATGTACTGAATTGATCAGCGCCTTCAGGGATAATTTCTACAAAGGAGTCAGGATCAACCGAAAGTGAATTCATATAGAAGAATTCTCCCAACCCGCTGTAGTAAAGCTTTTTCCACCAGTTAACCTGTTCAGGGGAAAGTGAGGCCGGTTTTACCCGTACCACCGGGGCGCAGCTTGCTTTCCAGTAACTGATCAGCTCAATCATGCCGATGTTGAAAGCGATATTGCGCATTAATCCCGGTTGATTGACTGCGTAATTCAGGGACTCCTTGCGCAGGTTACCGGCAGGGATAAATGCAGAGGGCCTGAAAGTATAACCGGGGCCAAGGTTAAAGACAAATTCCATGTAAACACCTTCAGAAGTTACATCCACGCTGAAATGTTGATATTCAAAAACGGGATAATCCTTACGGAGTCTCAGGTACAAATCTGAATGATCGGATTTTAGCATAAGCAGTGTGGTATGGAATTTGTAATTTACAGTGGTGTCTCCGATTGCAAAATTAGTGAATAGGCCTGTTGTGTCGGCCGGATAAAAAGGAGATAAACGTTTTAAATGTTGCAGTTGGCCCGGAAAATTGTTAAATTTGAAGAAAAGCAGACGAATTGACAGCCTGACTCCCGGACAACGTACAATGCTAACAGTAAAAAAGTGAAACAATGGAACCAATCAAAATAAAACCTCTTGCCGGCCGGATTCTGATCTCTGTGCCATTTCTGCAGGACTTTTATTTCCGGAAGTCTGTGGTTTTGCTTGCTGATCACAGTGAGGAAGGGTCATTCGGAATAATTATCAATAAACCTGTAGAAGTTAAACTAAGCGATGTAGCTGTTGATTTCGCCGGCTTCGATGCGCCGGTTTACCTGGGTGGCCCTGTTAAAACCGACAGCCTGTTCTTTATTCATACACGTCCTGATATTATTGATGATGGCGTGAAAATCCTCGAAGGATTATATTGGGGCGGAAATATCGAAACCGTGAAGACCCTGATACGCGAAAAGCGCCTGAATAGGGAAGATATCCGCTTCTTTGTCGGTTATGCCGGCTGGATGGCCAATCAGCTCGATCAGGAGCTGGAGGAAAACTCGTGGGTGGTCTCGATGACCGACCTTAACCAGATCATCAAAACCAATCCTGTTGATCTGTGGAATCAAACCCTCAAAAAGCTCGGACGCGAATATAAGTTGTGGGTTAACTATCCGCCCGACCCGATGATGAACTAAGCTCCGATAAAATTGCCGATTTGCCTGATGAAACTACCGATCAGTGCCGGTTTCAGCAATATCGTAAAAACGAGTCCGAACAGAGCACCCCAGAAATGGGCATCGTGCCCGATGTTGTCGTTACCCTTTTTGGCCATATAGGCTGAATAGCCTAAATAGAGCGCTCCGAAAATAAATGCCGGAATATCGACCGGGATAAAAACGAAACGGATGGGCGACAACGGATTAATCAGTATGGCGGCAAACACGACTGCCGCAACGGCCCCCGACGCCCCGACTGCCTGGTAAAACTGGTTGTCTTTATGTTTGGCAAAAGAGGGTACGGATGAGAACAGAATGCCCCCGGCATACAGCAGGATGAAAAAGTAAGAAGCTTTTAAGCCGAAAATTACGGCGTAATAATGCTCAACGGCTTTGCCAAAGGAGAACAATACAAACATGTTTACTGCCAGATGTACCCAGTCGGCGTGCACAAACCCGTGTGTGACAAAGCGGTAACCCTGCCGGTGGTTGATGATCATAAACGGGCTGAAGAGCAACCTGCCGAAGAAGCGGGGATCATTGAATGCAAGCAGCGAGATCACCGCTGTGACTACAATAATAATGATGGTTATCATCGGTTAAGGCTTACTGTGGCAGTGCCGTATGATCAATTTCGGATCCCAGCATGCTGTGGGGAATCATATAAACCAGGAAGAGCACAATCGCTGCAACAAGGGCCCAGCCTCTTTTTTCGGGATTTTTCCACAGCATATATAAAGCCACCAGCCAGAAAATAAAGGCAACGGCTGTTTTATTATCGGTCATATCCCCGAAATTGAAAATGCCTTTCATCGGCCAACCTGTCCAGTACGCGCCGAAAGCATATTTCTGCACCACCGGCCCGAGAAACAGCCCGCCGATAAGCAGGAATACGGTGGTGAACAATGAGTACCTGAAAGTCCGGCTTCCTTTGGCGATCACTTCAAAACCTGTCCGGGTCGAAAAAAGCATAGCCAGAAACATCAGCAGAATGTGCGGTAACAGTACAAAAGCAGGTACATCGCCTTTAAACCGGATAATTACCGGCTCTTCGGCCAACGCTACAGTATTGGTGCCGTCTGTAAGGGTAATCAGGTATTCAACCTTACCGGCAGGCGGTTGGTGCGGGACATAAGCCACCAGCTTTCCCCCCATATTCATCATCGGCACTTCCGTCCATTCGTCGTAACTTTTAAATCGCTTGTAAGTGAAAATCCCTTTTATTTTTCCGCTTGGCTCATTAAAACTGATTTCGGCATTGTCAGGTCCTCCGTATGTACGTATCAGTTTATATTTGATCGTTTCACTGCCGATCTGAACTTTTCCCCTGATGGGGTAAGTAGGCCCCGTGGTGCGCTGATAATAGGCAGAACCAAGTGTAAAAATCAGGGCAGCGATCCAAAGTATGACATTCTTCTTCATATAATATTATTATTTTTTGCTTTTACGCTCACAATTTAGCAGTGAAAGAGGCAAATTCTCTGCAATGTTAATAAAAATTTCTGACATGTCGGAAATTGAATATTTCCGGGCGTGGTTGAAAAATGACCGGAAGACTGCTAGTGGCAAAGAGTTTGTACCTTTTTGAGTAATGGTTGCTGAAAAGGGTATCTGGCCTTTGATATTTCATTATGATGCGGTGTTCAGAAATGCATTTTTTGTCAGATGCAGATGAACTTTCAGGTTCTGCATTGCATGCCGCTTCGCACAGAAGTATGTATTTATCATGTTGAATAATATTTATACCGGTAGAGCGTTAATTCGGGAACTGTTAAAATCAGGGGATTTTGATTTGATGTTATGCCAATTGTTATAACTTTGGCATTCGTTTTTACTAACCGGCACTATCAGGGATTATGTGCTGTTACAATAACTTCATCAGGTGCTCAGACTAAGTCTTTCGCTGTTGCTTCTGCCTGTAATAATGGCATTCTCCGGATCTGCTCATGCCCAGGAAATGAATGGGTTTGTACACAGTAATTATTCAGGTATAACGGGCAGTCTGATTAATCCCACTTCCATTCTCAATTCCAGGCTTTATCTAGATATAAACCTGATGGGTCTTCATCTGAATGTGGATAACAACTATATATTCCTGGCAAAGGATGAATACCGGTTTGGTCGTTTTCTGGAGTCGGATCCCGTTTTTCCTGAACATATTGAAGAGGTCTCGGGCGATTCTAGAAATTTTTACGATTTGTACAATACTGATCATAAAAATGCATTCTCCCAGGTAAGGATTATAGGGCCTTCAGCCATGTTCGCGCTTGGGAGTCAGGCATTTGGAATTTCCACAGGGTACAGGGTGCTTGCTTCGGGACACCGGATCCCTTATGACCTGGCCAAGTTTGCCGTTGAAGGGCTGGACTATTATCCGCAGCAGCGGATCAATTACATCAATAATAACGATTTCAGGGCTGCTGCCATGGCTTTTGCTGAAGTTTCGGGAACCTATTCAACCATCATTCACCGGCGTAACCGCGAACACTGGACTGCCGGTATTACCCTGAAAGGGTTGTTCGGAACCGGAGGGGCTTACGGCTATGCTGACAATATTGATTATGTAATCCCCAACTCCGATACCATCATAGTTTACAACGTTAACGGATCATTGGGGATGTCCCTTCCGGTTGACTATAATAACAATGATGTTTTGCTTCCCGGTAACCTGATCCAGGGCAGCGGGTTTGGTGTTGATCTGGGAGTAACCTATCAGAAAAAGATGCAGGGTCACTCTACCAAGTTATACTCTGCGCCCTGCGAAATTCCTTACCAGCCATATCTGTTCCGTTTAGGGGTATCGTTGCTCGACCTGGGAAGGGTTACATTCCGAAAGAATACCCAATGGATGGAGATGCAGGATGCTTCAGCCAACTGGTACGATGTACGGGATCATGATTACATTTCGCTCAACGATTTGTTCAGAACGATCAGTTATGAGTTCTCCGGGGATTCGACCCGGCTGATCGATGAAAGCAGTTTTTCCGTTTCACTTCCCACGGCTGTCAGTCTGCAGGCGGATTTCAAGGTCGTCAATGAGTTTTATGTCAACAGCTCGCTGGTCCATCCTTTGATTTTGCAGGACGCTGCGGTGGTAAGGCCCTCGCAACTCTCGGTAACGCCCCGTTATGAAAGCCGCTTTTTTGAACTTGCCGTTCCTTTTACCCTTTATAATTACCGTTACCCCCGCCTGGGGCTGAGTGCCCGCTTCTACAGGTTCATCATAGGCACCGACAAGCTGGGCGGCTTTTTCGGGATGAATGACTTCAAGGGGCTTGACCTTTATATTATGGTCAAACTACAGTTTGAAAGGGGCAACTGCAGGAACTTCAACAAAAAATACGGCTGCGGCAACCTGGAATACCTGCAGCAGTATTAAACTGATGTTGTGGTTTTTACATCCAGGGCATCGCGCAATCCGTTTCCGATAAGCATAAAAGCAAGTACCAGCAGCATGATGCACATTCCCGGAAGAATGGCAAGCCATGGATTATCGAGAATGATGTATGAATAATTTTCCCTGATCATCGTTCCCCACGATGGCATGGGCGGCTGAACGCCAATGCCCAGGAAACTAAGCCCGGCTTCAATCAGGATGGCCGAAGCAAAATTGGCCGCCGATATCACAATTACGGGGCCCATGGCATTGGGCAGAATATGCCGGGTAATGATCCGGCCGTTGGTGAACCCAAGGGCGCGCGCGGCTTCAACGAACTCTTTTTCCCTCAGGCTGAGGATCTGCCCCCTGACTACCCGTGCCACCTCCACCCACATCGTTAATCCGACTGCAATAAAAACCTGCCAGAATCCCTTACCCAGCACAAACGTGATGGCGATCACCAGCAGTATGGTGGGAATTGACCATATAACGTTGATAAACCAAATGATAAGATCGTCAACCCATCCCCTGAAAAATCCGGCGAGGGCGCCCAGCAGAATGCCCAGCAGCAGGGATATCAACACAGAGATAAGCCCGACGGACAAACTGACCCTTGTTCCGATAAGCAACTGGCTCAGCATATCCCTGCCAAAGCGATCGGTGCCCAACAGGTAATGCCTGGTAATGATATGATGCCGGATGATATCATGCTGCATGGCCGGGATGTCATCTCCGATTATGGCTCCACGCAGATCAGGCGACCCGGCGCTGAATGATAAATGTCCGTCCTTCGAAGGCAGGGCGTAAAGCACATCCTGAATTAAATACTCGTATGTAATTAAATCAGTGTCTCCTGATCTGTCGCAGGCCGACAGGATGATTTTTCCGTTTTCGAAGCGGTAATCATTGAACGGGATGTAACTGTAAGCGTTCTTACACCCGAAAAGCCATCTTTCTGTCAGCGGGCAATGAGATTCAGGTTCGTTACCGGTGATCTTCAGCATTGAAACGGAAAATCCGGGTTTTTGTGCAGCGATTTCCAGGTGTTGTTCATTGGCAAACGGGCTGCTGTCGGGGGTGATAAGATATCCCAGTAAAGCGGTTAAGACAGCGGCAACAATGATTCCAGCGGAAATCACTGCCGTGTTGTTTCTGAAAAGGTTCTGCAGCGCTTTCCGCGACAGCGGGCCTTCGGGCAGTTTTGACGGATGTCGTGGAAAAAGTTTCACGGCAATGAATTAGGTCCGCAACGCTGTTAATATGACTTGTCGCCTCCCAGTATACCGCCGATAATTGATCCGCCGATACCGCCTATGCCCCGGCTTTCTTCGCGGTTAACGCGTGATGCGGTTACAATTCTGTCGGCCAGGCGCGAGAAGGGCAGGCTTTGCAGGTAAACCAGCCCGGGACCGGTGAGTTTTACAAGGAACAATCCTTCGCCACCAAACAGCGCATTCTTGAAACCACCGATAAACCGGATGTCATAGTTTACCGAAGGGTGGAAAGCCACCAGGCACCCGGTGTCAACATGTAATACCTCTCCGGGCTGCAATACCCTGCTTACAATGGTGCCGCCGGCATGAATAAATGCAAGGCCGTTGCCTGAAAGCCGCTGCAGGATAAATCCCTCGCCTCCGAAAAGGCCGGCGCCGATTTTTTTTGTGAAGGCGATGTCGATGTCAATACCTCTGGCTGCGCATAGGAACGCATCTTTCTGGCACAGAAATTCACCGCCAAGTCTGTCAAGGTCAACCGGAATAATTTTGCCCGGGTAAGGTGCACCGAATGCAATTTTTTTCTTAATGCTGCTGTTATTGAGAAAGGTGGTGATAAAGAAGCCGTCGCCGGTAAGCATACGCTTGAAACCTTTGAAAAGCCCGCCGCCTGTACCGGTCTGCATCTCAATGCCATCGTCCATATAGGTCATGGCCCCCGCCTCGGCGCGTACCCCTTCCATGGGGTCAAGTTCAACCTCCACGAGTTGCATGTCGTCGCCAATAATCTTGTAATCAATAATATCTGTCATATTCCGGAATAATAGCCTCTGTTTTGGTTTCATGCAAATTTAGCAAGAAATGCCTGTGCCCGCTGAGATATCGAAAAAATCTTTGCAAAAAGTATCGTGAATAAGGAAAAAGTATTACTTTTGCCCCACTTTTGTAAAACGGTGAGTGTAGCTCAGTCGGTTAGAGCATCAGATTGTGGTTCTGAGGGTCGTGGGTTCGAATCCCATCATTCACCCGGAAAAGGCTGGTTTATCCGGCCTTTTTTTATGCCGTTTACACTGATAATAAAGGATTATAATCAATCCTTGTGGCCGGAGCAGATGTTAAATTTTTCATAAACTTTCTGCAGGCGGGACTTCATTTATTATTTTTGCATCCGGAGAAGAAATGTAATGATTCAGTACCTGAAAAAAACGATCATATTGCTTATGCTGGCAGCCTTCCTGGTTCCGGCATCCGGCATGCTTGTTTTTATGCACCATTGCCGTGCCATGGGTACCCTTGAACTCAGCATTGACGGATCCAACTCCTGCTGCAGTCATCAGCAAAGCCTTTTCATGAGTCCTGCTCAGGATTTATGCGAGCTGGCATCAGCTGCTGACGGGCGTTGTTCCCATGCGGCCCATTTTTCGAAACAGGCGTGCTGCGAAGATGGCAGGATCTACGTTAAAATCATCGATAATTACCTGTCTGCTTCCGGATTCTTCTTTCAAAAAGATATTACTGAAATTGAACTATCCGGACTTCCCGGATCTTCAATCCCGACAGCCGTTTCATTGCCATTGCGTTCACTTGACGCTCCCGATCCGCCCGGCACTGATACCTGGCTTATAGTTTCTTCCCTTCGTTTATAGCGGTGGCTTATTGCTGCCCGGAACCTCTGTTCCGGTGCTCCTGCCTGAATATTGCTATAAAAACTAAACGAAAACGAAGAAACGAATACCATGAAAACTATTTATTCTGCAGTGTTGTTCGCACTGCTTATCCCTGCAAGCCTGGCATTCGGCCAGAATCCAGTTAACGGGAGGGTTACTGCCAACGAAACGGATGGTAAACCAGTTCCGCTGCCCTATGCCAATGTCTATTGGTCAGGTACGCAGGAAGGGACTGTGGCCGATGAGAACGGAAGATTCAGCCTGGAGAGGAAGTTTGCGGGCCCTGCAAAGCTTGTGGTGAGTTTTGTGGGATACCTGAATGATACGCTGCTGGTTGAGCCTGACAGAAATTCGGTACAGATCAGTCTGAAGAAAGGCGCCGAACTGGCAGAAGTTGAGATCAGGGAACGTATGGCCGGAAGCTTTATCTCTTCCATCAGGCCAATTAAAACTGAGGTGATAACCACTGCCGGATTGCAGAAACTTGCCTGCTGCAACCTTTCCGAGAGTTTTGAAAACAATGCCACCGTGGATGTAGGCTTTTCGGATGCAGTGACCGGCGCCAGGCAGATACAGATGCTTGGCCTGGCAGGAATCTACAGCCAGCTGATGGTCGAGAATATCCCCTTTACCCGGGGCCTCGGTTCTGCTTTTGGCCTTACCTATATTCCGGGAACGTGGATGGAGTCCATACAGATTTCGAAGGGCACTTCATCGGTAGTGAACGGCTATGAGTCAACCACCGGGCAGATCAATGCAGAAATAAAAAAGCCCTGGGATTCAGAAAAGTTTTTCCTGAATGTATATGCCAACAACGAAGGACGGGCCGAAGTCAATGCCCATGCTGCGCATGTGCTGAAAGAAGATGCGCTCAGTACCATGGTGCTGGCCCATGCCTCTTCTCAGATGAGCCGCATTGATATGAATGACGACGGGTTTCTGGACCAGCCCTTGTCCAGGCATGTGAATGTATCGAACCGCTGGAGCTATGAAAAACACGGAATTACAGAATCCAAGTTCGGATTTAACTTCCTCTATGATGAGCGCGACGGGGGGCAACTGACAAAACTCAGCAGCGATGAGGCCGTTCAGAACGGAAATTATGTGATGAAGCTTGTAACCCGCCGTGCACAGCTCTATGATAAAACCGGTTTTGTATTCCGGAACCTTCCGAATACGAGCCTTGGACTGATATTCAGTGGTTTATATCATGAGCAGGAGTCGGTGTTTGGGCGCAACGAATACAATGCCCGTCAGCTGGGCTTCTATGGCAATGCCATCTTCCAGTCGCAGATCGGCAACGAAGCGCACATATATAACGCCGGCGTAAGCCTGATGTACGACGATTACGATGAGGCCTTCGCGGATTCAACCTTCGACCGGCTCGAATCTGTGCCGGGTATTTTTGCTCAGTACACCTATAATCCAAGCGAAAAACTAAGCATTATAGCCGGTTTGCGCGTGGATCATCATAACAGGTACGGCACATTGGTGACTCCCCGTTTTCACTTTAAGGTGAACTTGTTTGAGAAAACCGTGCTCCGCGGCTCTGCAGGCAAAGGATACCGCAGCGCATCCGTGCTGGCTGAGAATACCGGCATGCTTGTAAGTGCGCGGCAACTCGTTTTCAGGGAGGATTTCAGGATGGAAGAAGCCTGGAATTACGGATTAAACCTTACGCAGACCATTGCACTCAGCGAGAAGCGTGACCTGGTACTGTCGGCCGATTTTTACCGGACAGATTTTGTCAACCAGGTAATCATTGACCTGGACCAGTCGTATGACAGGATTGTACTTTACAACCTCGATGGCACTTCCTATTCCAATAGTTTTCAGGTGAACGCGGAGGCTGCATTGTTCGAAGGCTTTGATGTAACCGCGGCTTACAGGCTGAATGATGTAAGGGTCACCACCGCCGGCGAACTGCGCGAACGGCCGCTGGTGAGCCGTCATAAGGGACTCCTGACTTTGTCTTATGCAACCCGTTTTGAGAAGTGGAAATTTGATTTTACCGGTCAGTATAACGGGCGCACCCGTCTGCCGCTGGGCGTGCCGCACCTGGAACATGCGGGGTACGGAGCTTATTCTCCGGATTATATAACCATTCATACCCAGATTACCCGGAAATTCAAAAAGTGGGATGCCTACCTGGGGGTGGAGAATCTTACCAATTTCATGCAGCATCATCCTGTACTGCAGGCGGATAGTCCTTTTGAAACTGGTTTTGATGCAGGCATGATATGGGGTCCTATTCTCGGCAGGATGTTTTACGCCGGCATCAGGTATAGCATTAAATAAATTTTTAAACGCGGTTGTTTGACCGACTAAAAACTGAAACAATGAAAACACAGAAAAATTTCAGCAAGGTGTTGATGGTTGTGCTGGCAACGTTGATCTCGGGTTTTGTTGCTGCGCAGGAACCGAAAAACACGCAGATAGAAATCAAGGTTTCATCCCAGTGCAGTATGTGTAAGGAAACCATCGAACGCACGCTGGCCTTCGAAAAGGGCGTTGTAAAAGCAACGCTTGACCTGGAAACGGATATTGTTACCGTGGTTTATAAAACCGCCAGGACAACGCCTGAAAAGATCAGAGAGGCCATCTCCAAGGCGGGTTATGATGCCGACGATGTAGCTGCTGATCCGAAAGCATACAGCAATCTGCCTGATTGCTGCAAAAAGCCTGAAGATCAACAACATGATCATTCAGGGCATAAGCACTGAGATTGCGTCAGGCAAATCAGCGCAACTGGCAGGGGATTTTCTATTTCCTGATGTTATTATCGGCAGGGGCGGATAAGTGGGTATGAATGATCACCCATTTTCCGTCTCTTTTTTCGAGGAACCCGGAGAAGCGGAGGTCGCCGTATTCGTAGGATTTATCGCCTATGGTATAATTGTATTGCAGTATTTCGGAAAACCAGCCTGTTTCGCATGATGGATGCACGTATATGTCAAGGTCACGTGCAGCGATAAAGGTATCCTCGAATCTTTCGAACTGTGAAGCGAAGGTTTGTCTGACGGCCTCAAATCCCCTGATGATATCACGCCTGTCGGTGCCCAGGCTGAGAACGGCTGAATCATTGGCCCACAATTCTTCAATCATGGAAATATTCTTTGCTTCGTTTGCGATTACATATTTCTGAAGCGCCAGTTTAATCGCACTTTTTTCAGCGGCAACATCGCATACGGGTTGCTCGTTCCTGCAACAGGCCGAAGCCAGTAAAAGCAGAATTAACGGGATTATCCTGAATTTTTTCATGGCAAAATGATTTGAAATGACAATGATTCACCGTAAAGTTAATCAATCTTTTAAGTTAACGTACACCCGGCCCCTGATTTTTCCGCTGAGCAGCAGATGAATGTGTTCGGGCAGCCGGTCGAGGCTGATTTCATGGCTGATAATATCCAGCGCATCCGGACGCCAATCGTCAGCCAGTTTATTCCAGACTTTTTTTCTGAGCTCCATGGGGCAGGTGGCCGAATCAATGCCCAGCAGGTTCACCCCGTTAAGGATAAACGGATAAACATTAACAGGCAATTCGAATGAAGCTGCGTTGCCGCACACAGCCACATTGCCGTGGGTCTGACACGCCCTGATGGCCGTGGAAAGGATGTTGCCGCCCACCGTATCAATAACCCCTGCCCAGCGCTGACAGAGGAGGAGTTTGCCGCTTTGGTCGTTCACCTGTTCCCTGTCAATGACCTGCGTAGCGCCGATTGTCTTAAAATATTCCTGCTCCGAAGTCTTGCCCGTGGCCGCAATTATCTGATAGCCTGACCTGGACAGTATATTTATGGCCAGGCTCCCGAGTCCTCCGCCTGCCCCGGTTACCAGCACCGGACCATTGCCGGGCTTTTGTCCGTTCATTTCCATTTTATACAATGCCAGTGCGGCGGTGAAGCCGGCCGTACCCAGCATCATGCTCTCGCGCATACTCAGGCCCTCCGGAAGGGGCATCACCCAGGCTGCAGGTACCTGTATGTACTGACCGAAGCCCCCGGGCGTATTCATGCCCAGGTCATAGCCGCATACCATTACCAGGTCCCCTTTTTTGAAAGCCTGATCCGCAGAATAAACCACGGTGCCGCAGGCGTCAATACCGGGCGTGTGGGGATAATTGCGGGTAACCCCGCGGTTCCCGGTGGCCGAAAGCGCATCTTTATAGTTTAATGATGAATATTCCACCCTGATCAGCACTTCGTGAACAGGCATGGAATCCAGGGTCACTTCTTTCAGCACAGGCTCTATGCTGCCTGAAGAATTCTCCTCAGCCCGGATGGCTTTGAAAGTTTCGGGGATTACCATAAATCACTTTGGCTTTGATTGTGAATACTCGCCCCAGCTCATCTTTTTGTAATGTTCCTCCCCGTAAAACTTCAGAACGGGCAACAGATCACCGGCCGCCAGGTAACCTTTCAGCTTGAAGGTCCAGTCGCTGGATTTGTCCAGAATAACATAGGAGGGGTAAAGTTTTTCATTTTTCAGCAGGGCGAGGGCAAGCTTATGCGTCGACCGCGACTTTTCAGGATTGGGATTGATAAATTCCTGCTCTTTGAAAATTACGGCTTCCTTTTGCTCGGCGTTAAACTTGACCGCGTAAAACCTTTTGTTGATATAGGCCGCAATTTCAGGGTCCGAAAACGTTTCTGCATCCATCTTTTTGCACCAGCCGCACCAGTCGGTGTAAATGTCAATAAACACCATTTTCGGCTTCTTTTTATTCAGCTTCATGGCTTCTTCGAAGCTGATCCAACGGATGGTTTCACTTTTCTTAGGAGCAGGATCGTTTTTTTGAGCAATTGCAGGATGCCCGGTAATCAGCAGTGTCAGCGCGGTCAGGAATAAGGTAAATCCGGATTTAAACATTGAGGATTGTTTTTTGAGTTGGATAAATTTCTCCGCCGGGCATGCGGTCAGGATGCCGGCTGTTTTGAACGGATAATTCTGTCCGGAATTAAAAGTACAAATAAAGATTACAGCATTAACCATTGCGGGACTTTTTTTGTTCGTACGGCATATAGATGCTACGCAGGAATATCAAAGGTGTCGCTATTGTCCGGTTAAAAGTCGGGTTTAAAAAGTAAGGTTACTTCACGCTGATCCCGATTTTCAGATGAATGAATCTGAAAATACTTGCCACCAACTTATGATGATAAACATACGACCCCGCTGGGGTCGCGGATATTATTGCATTTCGTGTTTCTATAAACATACGATCCCTCCGGGGTCGGTAATCTTCTGACCCTAGTCTATCTATTGACATTTGAACCCGCCGGGGTCATTCGCATTAATCAGAATCAATAATCATGACTCCGGAGGAGTCACATGTTTATAGAAAAGAATCCGGACATATACCTTCACGACCCCGGAGGGGTCGTATGTCTTTTTACCACTGTCTTTCTATGCGCATTTGACCCCGCTGGGGTCACTGCCAATAATCCGAACCAGAAACATGACTCCGGAGGAGTTACATATTTATAGAAAATGGTCATACCAGGAAATTACGGCCCCGGAGGGGTCGAATATTTTTTAGCCTCTGTCCTTCTGTCAGAATAAGGGTTTGTTTGCCGGAAATAATTAATGGAGATTCCTCCCTCTGTTCCAGCCCATCCACCTGAAAACGATGTCATTCCGGCCCCGGTTTTCCGGGGGAGGAATCTGTAAATATATTCGGGGAACTCATGAAGTGGTATTTATAACATGGCGTTAATCAGGATGTTACCGCCAGCCTTTAAAATAGTACAGCCTTTATAAATGGGATCCACCGCCTAAATATCCCGGTGCCGGTCAATTTCGCGCTTTGTGTCCTTTGTTTTCAGGGATTCGCGCTTGTCGTAAAGCTTTTTACCCTTGGCAATGGCGATATTCAACTTTGCCAGGCCTTTGTCATTGAGATACAACAGGGTAGGAATGATCGTCAGGCCTTTTTCCCGCGTTTTGGTAATGATTTTTCTGAGTTCACGGCGGTTGAGCAGTAATTTACGGTCACGTTTTGGATCGTGATTGGAATAGGTGCCGAACTTGTATTCGCTGATATGCATATTCTTCACAAACAACTCATCTCCCTCAAACGCGCAGTAAGCATCCGTGAGGTTGGCCTTGCCTTCGCGTACCGATTTGATTTCAGTGCCGGTCAGCACGATGCCGGCCGTGAACTCCTCGGTGAGAAAGTATTCAAATCCTGCTTTTTTGTTCTTGATTGCGATGCCTGCCATATTCCCTGACTGAGGCTGCAAAGGTAATGATTTTGTGCTTTCCGGGCAGGACCTGATCTGAGATTGACTTCCGGAGGATAAGGCCTTTTCCTTACTTTTCTTTTTGATGGATTTTACTTCATTTCATTACCTTTGTTTACATCAGCCAAATAATTACCATTATGAAAAGGAAAATTGGTATTGGAATTCTGATTATCATAATAGCAGGCCTGGCCGGGGGCGCTGTTTATATAAATTCCCTGCTGCCCATTATTACCGGTTATGCGGCCAAGAACCTTGCTTCGGCAGTTTTTGTTTCAGGCCGGACCCAGGAAGAGGTGGAGGCGCTTGACCTGAATTTTTCGTTTATCAGGTATACCAGCAATAAGGTTGATTTTGAAGAGCGGCAGGTTACCAGCAGGTTTCTGTGGGGTAGATCAGTTGCCGTATACAGGGATGGTTTTGGCTGTACCCTGGTGAGGGGAACAGAACCTGAAGCCCTTTCGGAGATAAAATTTCCCTTTTCAAAAGCGCCGCTGTTTAATCCCGATACTGTGCCCTGGCCGTTGGGAAATTTGATCCCCGGTACCAATACCGGCGCAGATCTCCAAAAATTGCAGGCTGTGGTGGAAAAGCTGATCGAAAAGGATTTCTACGGCGGCCATGCCTTTGCATTTTTGGTGATGCATAAAGGGATTCCGGTGATGGAAGGCTACCAGGACGGTATCAATAAAGATACACGACTGCTTTCCTGGTCCATGGCAAAGAGTTTTACCAATGCCCTTGCCGGGATAATGGTTAAAGACGGGCTGCTGGATATCTACCGGCCTGCGGAAGTGCCTGAATGGCAGACCGACGGCCGGAAGGAGATTACGATCGACGATCTTCTGCGCATGCAGAGTGGCCTGGAGTGGAACGAGGATTACGGAAACCGCTCTGATGTTACGCTGATGCTGCATTGCGAAAGCGATTTCGGAGTCTTTGCCGCCTCCAAGCCGCTTGCCCATGCCGTGGGGGAAAAGTGGTATTATTCCTCAGGTTCTACCAATATCATCACCGGGCTGATGCGGAAAACCATGGGAGATGACCAAAAATACAACCGTTATGCCTGGGATAAACTTTTCAGCCGGATCGGGATGCCTGATGCCGTCTTTGAAACAGATGCGGCCGGCAATCAGGTCGGCTCCTCTTATATCTACGCGACAGCCCGCGATTATGCCCGGTTTGCGCTGCTTTACCTTAACGACGGGGTTTTTAACGGGGAGCGCATCCTGCCGGAAGGCTGGGTGGATTATTCAGTGAAGCCGGTTCCGGACAGCAAAGGAGCGTATGGCGCCTCTTTCTGGTTGAATGCGGACCGTTCATTGCCATCAGCCCCGGCATCGATGTTTATGTGCCGCGGACACAACGGACAGCGGGTTTTTATACTTCCCGATCAGGACCTGGCGGTGGTTGTGCTGGGCTATTCGCCGAAGAAGACCAATGACATGGATTTTGATTCACTGCTCCGCGATGTGTTGGAGGCTATCCCCGGCAGCAGGGCAGGAGAGGTGCGGTAAGAAAAGCAACGTATTTCGAAAATCCGGGCAATACCCTTTAAAACTGGAAGTTGCCCGGATTTCAATGTCAGCTATAATTTAAGCGTCAGTCCGACCATGAAATTGATGCCGGCCTGGGGGAAAAATCCGTCAAGCACACCATAACTCCCTTCGCTGTAATACCTGTAAATCCAGGCGTTGGTCTCGTATTCGGTATTGAACAGGTTGTTGATGTTCAGGCTGAATTCGATCCGGCGGACAAATGACGGATTTACCGTATAGCCCAGCCTGAGGTTGCTGACAAAATAGGGGTCAAGGCTGCGGTCGGTGGATGAGGTATTGTCAATATACTGCCGTGACACGTATTTGCCGTTGATCATCAGGTCAAAATTTTTGATGATCGCCCAGTTTATTGCTGCGCCCGCCACCATATCAGGTGAAAATGCGATATCGGTGGTGCCGATACTGTTTTCTATCTGGGTACCCCAGTTGTCCCAGTCATCCACGTATTCCGTGAAGTTTTTGATTTTGTTGCTGCTTACGGTCAGGTTGGCGCTGGCCTGAAGTTTATCATTGAGTTTGTAGTTTGTGCTGATTTCCAGCCCGGTGCGGAAAGAGACCGGAACATTGGTCATCACCGGGGCGCCAACGTCATTGATGGCACCGGTTAGTACCAGCTGGTCGCGGTAATACATGTAATAAAGATTAGTCGCGAGTTTCAGGTTGTTCTTGTGGTAATTGTACCCCAGCTCATAATCAAAGAGCGTTTCAGCCACCGGTGCAGGCTTTGAAGGATCTGCATCGGTGTAGTTGTCGCGGTTGGGCTCGCGGTTGGCAACGGCAAATCCCGCGTAAATGCTGCCGTATTGGTTCAGCGCGTAATGGATGCCTGCTTTGGGGTTGAAAAAGAGGAAATCATGGCTTTGCGTAATGTCGCGCTGGTCGTCATCGCGGCCGTCAAGGGCATACTGAATGCCCCTGAGCTGGAGATCGCCGTAAAGGCTGAGCCTGCTGCCGGCCTGGTAGATGGACTTTACAAAGAAATTCAGGTCTTTTTTATCGCCGGTGCCTTCGTACCAGCGGTGATTATACCCGGCAGTCCTGGCAAATTCCGCCCAGATGATTTCACCGAAGTGCAGCCCTTCATAGCGGTTTCCTGAACCGCCGGCCGTCAGGCTGAGCTTTTGCTTTTCATAACTGAGCGACCAGGTAAAACCATAAAAGTCATTGTCGAGGTATTTGCGCCGGATCAGGTCACTTTCGGTGATCAGCATGGTGTCGTTTCCGGGCACAGGCACAGGCGCAACAAGGTAATCCGTGAGGTCTTCGTCATCCTTGAACTGCTCATAGTAGCCGAAGCCCCGGGTGTAGTGCAGGGCAAAATTGCCGGTGAGGTTGCCGCCCAGCCGCTGCGAAAGCATCAACTGGTAGTGATCCTGCTGATAATTGTCCGTTTCGTTGTCGTAATAATTTTCATTCCCGAGGTAATCCTTATAGTATCCCATGCCATTGTAGGTGCGATTGGTTTTCAGAATATCGGAGGGGATGCCGTCCCAGGCCTGATAGGTAATTTCTTTCCCTGAGAACACATTGGCTTTAAGGATTGTATTGGTGCCGAAATATCCGCCTGAAATGTAAAACGATTTAAGGTCGGAGAATGCCCGGTCAATGTAGCCGTCGGAGCTTAATTTCGACAGCCGGGCATCCACTGCCCATTTGCCTTTCATCAGCCCGGTGCCTGCCTGAACGGTATTCCGGAAGGTGTTGAAGGATCCGGCCGCGCTGCTGACCTCGCCATACGCTTCAGGAGCGGGCGCTTCCGTAAGCAGGTTGATGCTTGCCCCGAAGGCCGCGGCGCCGTTGGTGCTGGTGCCTACACCCCTTTGAACCTGCAGGCTGCCGGTGGAGGAGGCGAAGTCAGGCATATTTACCCAGAATACGCTGTGCGATTCGGCGTCGTTAAGCGGAATGCCATTCACGGTAATGTTGATGCGGTTCATATCGGTTCCCCGGATGCGTATGCCGGTGTACCCGATGCCGGTGCCGGCGTCCGAAGTGACCACCGTTGCCGGCATCTGCTCCAGCAGGAAGGGAATGTCGCGCCCCTGGTTGTTTTTTGATATTTCTTTGCCCGACAGATTCTGGTAAGTGACCGGGGTTTTGTCTCCGGCCCGCGTGGCCGTGATAATGGTTTCCTGGGTAAGTACCGGGGCCTGCTCAAGCGAAATCAGCATCGATTTATTGGCTTCCAGGTCAAAATATGCCTCCCAGACCTTATAACCCAGATAGGTGACCTTCAGCTTGTAAGCGCCGGCTTTCAGGTCGTTGATTTCAAACATCCCTTTTGCATCGGTGGTGGTTTTTACCAGGCGGTTGTTCAGCCTGAGGTGGGCGCCCTGCAATGGGGCAGCCGTCTGTTCGTCAATCACCCTTCCTTTCAGGGTAAACTGTGCCATGGATAAAAATGGCAACAGTACCAGCAAAGCCGGCAGTAAGCGTAATTTCATTGCGTTGATTCTTTTTAGATTAAACCCTGGAAGGTTGAATTGGGTCTTTAACCCTCCGTAATCAAGTTTTCTCTACTTCCCTTCGCCGGCATTACCCGGAGCAGGTTCTATGAGTATGATCTCAGCCCGTAGTGTTAGGGCACCCCAATTGGAAATCGCTGCAAAGTTACGGTTTATTCCATGGCAAAATCAAGAAATAAGGGGAAAAGAATTCCGGCACCCCGCCGGATGCGTTGATGGAGTTTGAGGTGCGCTTGCAGGAAATGAATGGTGCTTTCCAAAGGGTTACACAGAGCTACACAGAGAATCACGGAGTTACACAGAGAAAATATGCTGCTATAAAAGTTCACGACCCCGGAGGGGTCGCATGTCATTTAGCATCAGCCTCAGCCCATCCGCCCGGAAATGATATTATTCCGACCCCGGTTTTCCTGGGGAGGAATCTTTGGAAATTTTCTCTTATACAAAACTCAATAAACATAAGACCCCTCTGGGGTCGCACAAATTATTCGGATTCCCTTTTCTATAGACATATGACCCCGCCGGGGTCAATTGCATTAATCAGGATCAATAATTATGACTCCGGAGGAGTCACATGTTTATAGAGAATAATCCGGTCAAATACGTTCACGACCCCGGAGGGGTCGCATGTCATTTAGCATCAGCCTCAGCCCATCCGCCCGGAAATGATATTATTCCGACCCCGGTTTTCCTGGGGAGGAATCTTTGGAAATTTTCTCTTATACAAAACTCAATAAACATAAGACCCCTCTGGGGTCGCACAAATTATTCGGATTCCCTTTTCTATAGACATATGACCCCGCCGGGGTCAATTGCATTAATCAGGATCAATAATTATGACTCCGGAGGAGTCACATGTTTATAGAGAATAATCCGGTCAAATACGTTCAAGACCCCGGAGGGGTCGCATGTATTTTTGCCTCTGCCTCAGCCCATCCGCCCGGAAACGATATTATTCCGACCCCGGTTCTCCTGGGGAGGAATCTTTGGAAATTTTCTCTGATACAAATGTCAATAAACATACGACCCCTCTGGGGTCGCACAAATTATTCGGATTCCCTTTTCTATAGACATATGACCCCGCCGGGGTCAATTGCATTAATCAGGATCAATAATTATGACTCCGGAGGAGTCACATGTTTATAGAGAATAATCCGGTCAAATACGTTCACGACCCCGGAGGGGTCGCATGT